>Ga0316209_1001101_pt1 | contig 32280 bp, 41 predicted proteins | sample 6monopyrite_MG_FD_204945 | JGI IMG/M metagenome (GOLD analysis project Ga0316209, IMG submission 204945) | Microbial mat bacterial communities from mineral coupon in-situ incubated in ocean water Damariscotta River, Maine, United States -... | ecosystem: Environmental > Aquatic > Marine >...
ACACGCCGCCACAACGGGGAACAGTGCATACGCCGCCACGACGGGGGACTGGGCACACGCCGCCACGACGGGGAGCCGGGCACACGCCGCCACAACGGGGAACAGTGCATACGCCGCCACGACGGGGAACAGTGCACACGCCGCCACGACGGGGGACTGGGCACACGCCGCCACAACGGGGAACAGTGCATACGCCGCCACGACGGGGAACAGTGCACACGCCGCCACGACGGGGAGCCGGGCACACGCCGCCACTAACGGCTCCAACTGTGTAGCCATAGCTATAGGCTGCGATGGAAAAGTTAGCGGCATTATAGGTAACTTTCTCGTGCTGGCTCATTACGATGAAAATGACGTTCTCCTTGACGTGAAAAAAAGGAAGATCGACGGTCGGAAAATCAAAGCAAACGTTTTTTATACACTCGACAAAAATGGCAAGTTTGTTGAGGCCGCATCATGACCAGTTTTACTCACACAACAAAGGGTCGGCCCCGCCGCGAAAAGCTGATTGATCGGGCAGCGACACTTGTCATGGTCGCCTTCCTTGTCGCAGTCATGGCCTTCGTGGTGACGCTCGGCGTGCTGTCAGTCCGACACGAGCAGCAGAAGGCCGTCAGTGATGCCGTACAGGCCGCCAGAGCCGAGGCACGGCTGGAAGGACGCAAGAGCGTCATCGCCAGCCTCGAAGACGTGCAAAACTCGCCAGCATGGGCGCAGTGCCACATTAGGGCACTAAAAGGAGAGCTGTGATGATCGATACTAAGCATAACAATCCGCCGACAGACTTTGAGTTGTTAGAGCAGCGCGCCGCCGATGCTTACGGCGAGGCCAAGCTGTGGATTGACGGTGATGATATTACCACCGAAGGTCAGGCAGCAGGCGTTGGCAGGCTTGTCGGCATGTTGCGCAGCGTTAGCAAAGAGGCTGACACTATGCATAAAACAGAAAAAGCGCCTCATCTAGCTGCCGGGCGCGCAGTTGACGAACGATTCCGCGATATGCGCACCACTACCCAGCGCGCGCTTGATTGTTGCCTGCGGGCAATTGGCATCTGGCAGAAAAAGCTTGCCGATGAGCAGCGCCGGGAAGGGCAACGTCTGCAAGAAGAGGCAGAGCAAAAAAAGAGTGAGGCTGCACAGGCAATACAGAAGAGCCGAGGCAATGTCGAGGCGCGCGAAGCGGCAGAACAAGAACTAAAAAATGCTGAGCAGGCAGAGGCAGCAGCCAAGGCCGCCGCCCGCGCAAAACCCAATGTCGCCACCGGCTATGGCGGCAAGGCCCTTGGTCTGCGCACTTATTATCGCGCTGATCTAACCAGCATCATGGTCGCCGTCACCCACTATATGAACCACCCGGCTATGGCTGATCTGGTTATGAAGCTGGCAGCAGCCGATGTGCGCAGCGGTGCGCGCGAGGTGCCGGGATTCACTATTGTCAAAGAGGAAAGGGCAGCCTGATGACAACGCAGAAGGAAACGGCACTGGCCGGGGCGACTAGTCCAAAAGTGCCACAAGTTTATACCGCTATTTCAGCCGTAACCGAGCGGCTGGCGAAAAGCGGCATTTCCAAGGACCGGAAAAATAAGCAACAGGGATATAATTTCAGGGGCATCGATGACATTTACGACGCACTGGCCGCAGCTCTGCACCAAAGTGGTCTTTGCATCATCCCCAATGTGATCAGCAGAACCGTAACCGAGAAAAAGTCAAAATCAGGTGGCACACTTTTTTATGTCGTTCTCGATGTGCGGTATGATTTTGTCTCTGCCATTGATGGCAGCAGCCATACGGCGCAGGTGGTAGGTGAGGCAATGGACAGCGGCGACAAGGCGAGTAACAAGGCTATGTCGGCTGCATATAAATATGTGTGCTTGCAAACGTTTTGTATCCCGACCGAGGGTGAAAATGATGCTGACGCAACCACACATGAGGTTGCATCGCCGCCAACGCAGCAGGCAGCATGGACAGGTCCTGCCAGCAAGCAGGAACTGCTTGAGACCTATACCGGCCTCATGAGCTTTGTCACATTGGCAGCCAGCATCGCTGACATGGATCACATACGCACCATGCCAATCTATCAGCCGTTCAAAGATCAGGCGAGCGCAGACTGGCCGGGTCTGCTGACCGGTGAGAAGGACCGTCAGGGCCTCGCTCACTATTATCAGGCGCGGTACAAAGAGCTGCAAAATCTTGAACAGCACAACAACAAACAGGCTGCGGAGTAAGTAGATGGTAGTCTCAGTGAACAAAGTAATTTTGGTTGGCAATCTTGGACGCGATCCCGAATCGCGGACCATGAGTGACGGCAATCCTGTGGTTAATCTTTCTGTGGCTACCAGTGAAAACTGGAAAGATCGCAACACGGGCGAGCGCCGCGAAAAAACCGAATGGCACCGGGTGGTTATTTTCAATGAAAACCTGGCTCGCGTTGCCCAGAATTACCTGCGCAAAGGCTCAAAGGTCTATGTGGAAGGCCAGTTGCAGACCCGCAAATGGACCGACCAGAGCGGCGTGGAAAAATATACCACCGAGGTGGTGCTGCAACGCTTTCGCGGTGGACTGACCATGCTCGATGCTCGCGGCGAAGGCGGCGGCAACTTTCAGGACGGACAGGCCGGCGGTGCGGCAGCTGGAGGTTTCGGCGGCTGTGATCTTGACGACGAAATCCCGTTTTAAGAAGGCATAACAATATGAAAAACAAGTCACAATTTTGGATGCTGCCGACCAGCACCAGCGCTGGTCTGGCGCTGGTGCCATCAACGGAGGAAACGAGCGATGCGCTAGCAGCCGCTAACCGCACAGTACCAGTCAGAGTGACGATGAGGCAGCCACGCAACGGCAAGCATCACCGCAAATATTGGGCGCTGCTGGGCGAGGTCGCAAAAAACACCGACCTATATAGCAACAGCGCCGCCCTGCATGAGGCGATCAAGCTGCGGCTTGGCATGTTTGATGTTGACACCATCACCGATACGGCTGGCAACCGCCACCGCAGCATCATTACCCACTCGATCGCATGGGATAAAATCGATCAGACAGAATTCAACCGGTTCTATGAACGGGCGCTTGATGTGATCGCCGCCGATCTTGGATTTGATATTGAAGAATTGGACAAAGCCACCAACCACTAGATGTCCAGTGTGCAGGCCGGTCCGGCCCCTGTAACCCACCCCCTCCCTCGGGCCGGTCTGCGCAGTGAATATTTGAGAGAAAGCAGGTCATGAAGCCTCAAATCGAAAGCGCGTATGAAACGGGCAACATGCCGACCCTGTTGCCGGATTATTCACTATAGGAGAATCAAATGAGTACGGATACAGACGAAAGGGTGACTGATGCAATCACTTGATGAAATCCGCTTGAAGGTCCTGAACTGGTTTGGCAACAGTCATCAAGATTATACTAATCAATGGCTTTGTTATGGCTTTGATGCCATCTGTCACGACCTGAAAATTGACCGGGAAACAGTTAGATTTATGTGCCGTCATTTGGCATCGCTTGGATATGTCGAATATCGCAGGGGGCTATGGACGGGCGAAGGCACGCCAGCCGGAAGCGGTTATAACCTAACCATAGTCGGACATAAATACCTCACCCAGCGCCGAGGAGGTGAGCAATGAACAAAGTCGCCGATCGCTATGGTTCAGGGGTAAGGTCACGGTGCGGAAAAGAAGATTTTAATTTTTTTACTTGTATGCAATGAAAATGTGTGGCTATAATTTATTGATAAAGATTAAATGGGGTTTGTGTTGCGGGCTGATTGATACAAGTTGTTTAGGCGGGCCAATTGTCTGAGCAACTATTTATCCGGGGAGCCAATTTCAGGATGATTATTCAACATCTCGTTAACAAGCCAAACGGCGACAAATAGAAAGACCGGGCACGCCCGGTCTTTTTTTATATCTGATCTGGAAAGAATGAGGCGGATTCAAAAAAAGGTTTTTGATAAAAAGATATACACCCAGACCAAATTTTATCTTCAAATTTTGTTGTGGCAATGGTTTTTAATTCTTCTTTTGATGATGCATCAAATCTTTCTGACAATGTGACGCCATCCGCAATCGCAAAAAAAGTTGTACCGTCATTATAGCAGTCAATAGGCCAGTCATTAGGCCTGTAGCCCGTCAGATAAGCTGTTATTAACCGTATCATACGCGGTGCCGGATCACGTTGTGTCGATGCTGTTTTTTCCATTTCCATTCTTCTGACGCTGGTCACGTCTGTGTCAAGTAAGTCTCCAAGCTGGCGCTGTGTCAGGCCAAGGTGTTGGCGGGCTTTTTTGATTTCTGATGGGGTCATGATTTTTCCTCTCTCTTGTAAACGTCAATCAAATTGCTGATCTCGTTTTTTGAAACTGGTTTGTTTGTGTCTAAGCCGATCTGCTCAAAATTATCACCTGCCTTTTCAGCCAGCGCGGCAAGATATCCAAGCTGCGCCCGCGTGGCGGTTGTTCCACATTTGCCCGCCAGCGACATGATCAGCTCGCAAGGGGAGCTTGCTTTATCGCGGGCAGGCTCCAGCCGCGCCTCGGCTCTGGCGGCACACTGCCGCGCCTGACGCCGGTCGCGGCGATTGTTATTCTTCTCGTTCTTTGCAAACCTGTCTTCAACAGCGGCGGTATCTTCGGCGTTCAAGGTTATCTGATCACCGACTACGGTGATGGCATCTGTCAGAAAACTGAACGGCACATTGTTAATTCTTACGACTGTGCGGGCTGCGACTTCTTTGATCTCGGTGGTGGTAAAGATGGTCATCAGTTTTTCCTTTATGTGGCGGGGACGCCATGCCCCTCTGATGTAACTAATATAGGGGCAGCCGCCCCTGTCGTCAATAGGAAAGGTAATTTTTTTGGGTAAGGGTTAGCAAATTATCTACTTAACTGGCGCCTTTCTCTTTTTGCATAAATGTGTATAATGCTAGAAAAGGAGAAAATTGATGCAGCTTAAATCTGGTGTGAAGCTGAGGGGATTAAGACCAGAACTGGTAATTGCTTTGATAATTTGTGACGGCGTCTACTCAAGTTTTGATGTTGAGATGGTGGTCACATCAGTTAATGATAGCACTCATGGGCGGGGGTCACTTCATTTTAACGGCAGCGCATTTGATTTGAGAACGCGCAATATCGCTACAAATGATATCGCGCCTATTTTTTCAAAAATATCAAAATTTCTTGGTGCTGAGTTTGATGCTGTCCTTGAAAACGATCACATTCATGTAGAATACCAGCCAAAGGATTAATTATGGAAAAGTTTTTTCTTAAATCAAAAACAATTTTAGGGGTGATCCTCGCGGCGCTGCCAACAATTCTTCCTATTGTCGGCGTATCTTGGGGCGCAAATGATGGTCAGCTTGTTTCTGACGGATGGGATGCAGCCATTCAATTGGCTGGTGCCATAACGGCAATAATTGGCCGATTTAAAGCCAGCGATAAAATATCTTTTCTTCCTAAGAATGCCGCTTTATGACGGGACAGCATCAAATTAGTGTGCTTGAGCGCCACTTTCAATCGGCAATTCAGATCGCTCTTGTAGCAATTTGCGGGTGGGTGGCTTTAACCACGCACAATACCGCAGTATCTCTTAAAGGCATACAGCGCGACATGACATATATGCAGGGAGAGATAGATAAATTGCGCAACGATAAGGGTGAGCGTTATACCAAAAGTGACGCGCTCAGAGATATGACCACGATAAATAACCAGTTTGATGTGCATAATGCAGAAATTAATGATTTATCAGAGAGGGTAAGGCAGTTGGAACTCGAGATTTCTCGCAATAAGAAATGATAATTTCCGACAAGTTAGGTAAAATTCATTGGAAGGTGATGCAAAATGACGGTTTTTGTAGAAAGCAGGCGCGATAAGGCATGGAGGCAGGGGCGGAGTATTCTTGTCGAACATCAAGAGACCTCAATAGCCGCCTCAGGGACGTTTGACATTATAGCCAAAATAGGAATAGTGCCAATGATCCTTGAAACCGCGCTTATCCACACAGACAGCCCAACGGTTTTATGGCAAACATATTCCGGAACGGTTTTTAACGATGCGACCGGCACAGAGTTAAATCCTGTTTTTAGGCATTCTGCGAATGCAAAAACGCTAACCACAAAATTTTATGCAGGCTCAACAATTTCAGATGTCGGGGTGCCGATAACCATTCAGCATAACGCAATCGGCTTTGCAGGGCCGGGCGGTAATGATTTTATAGAGCAAGAAATTATAAGCCGCGATTTTTATATGGAGGCAGGCACAAATTATCTTATCCGTCTGACCAACAATACAGCTGCCGCTGCTGAAATAAATGCAAAAATTCACATGAGGCAACACAAGATGGTATTTGGTGCATAGCTTGTGCGCCAAGGTCTTTAAAGGAAAGCAATTTCTATGGCATTTACGGCACAATATATATTTAGCGCAACGGGACAGTCGAATGAATACGCAATTCCTCGGGGCACGTATAATCTTTCGATTAATTTCACTGTCGGGTCGGGGTCGGGGTCAGTTCAGGTGGAAAGATCATTTGATGATGGCGCATCGTGGGAGCTTCTTAGTAAAGATAGCACGCCAAATCAGGCAATTTTCACAGATCAGGATTTTAGCGGCATCGCAGAAGAGCCTGAGCAGGCCACAGACGGAAAGCACATCCTCTGGCGGTTCAATTGCACCGATTTTACTAGCGGGTCAATAAGGTGTAGGATAAGCAGATGAAAACCAGTGAAACCATTAAAACAAGATTTAGTTCATGGTGGTTAACAATATGCCTCAAGCGGGGCTGGAAAAAAAGGGGCAGAGCTAGTGCTAAAACTAAAAATTAAGGCTAATAATTTTGTGATGCTCACCGCGCAATGGCTTAGGATCCTGATCAAGCATCTTTCACGCCCAGCGTTGTTAGCAAGTGGGGTTTCAGATTACCTCAACGGTACAGTATCGCCAGAGGCAAGATTGTCGGCTGTTGTGATAAGGGGTGATGGCACAAGAAAAGATTTGGGTATTATCAGTACTAAATCTGTAACCACAGCTTTTGTTAATTTTGTCGTGGATCAGCTACAGGCGGAAACGTCTGCTTTCGGTGACTTTAAGTTTCACGGCATGGGAACTGGGGTTGTTGTGGAAAATATTTCAGACACAGCGCTAGGAACGGCGGTAGAGACTAGGGCCACGGGGACTCAGGTAGAGGGCGCTAGCGCAAATATTTATAGAAGCGTTGGCACAATCACAGCCACGGCAAGCCGCGCCATAACTGAGCATGGTCTATTTAATGCTGCGACAGGAGGCACCTTAATGGATAGGTCGGTTTTTTCGGTTATTAATCTTGTAAATACCGATTCAATTCAATTTACCTACGAGCTGACGCTTCCGGCAGGCGGGTGATAATGGCCTTTGCGCTAAAATTTTGGGATACTTTTGACGGCGAGACATCGACGGTCGATATCAATAGCCGCCCTCCGACTATGTCAGGCCTAAGCTGGAGTGTACCGACTGGGCAGGCCTACCAGCCACAGGTGCTGACCGATGGCACCGTTGGTCGGTTATGGTATGGCGGCGCTGCGGTATGGTCGTCATCTTTTGCCGACATTACAGGCGCGTGGGCGGACGATCAGCGGATAGAGGCCAGCGGCCTAAGTTCTACTTACCGTCGTTTTATCCTTCGTGGCAGTGACAGCGGCAGCGGGTTAGACGGATACACGGCTCAGTATAGTAGCGGCAGTGGTCAATGGTGGATTAGTCGCATCGATGCGGGCACCGCAACAAATATTTTTACCTTGTCCGCTGCGGCACCAAGTAATACTGACACAATTGCATTTGAGATTGTCGGCACAACATTAAGTCTTTTCCAAAATGGGTCTTTGTTAGGAACGGCGGTCGACAGTACTCACGCCACAGGCGCTCCTGGTCTTAGCGTGCAAAAGACTATTTCGTCAGGTGGCATTGATAACTTTGAGGCCTATGACGACGCAGGCGCAGGCGGCACAACGTTTTTTCAAACCAACACGGGCAGCATAGCACCAACTGGCGCATTGATCACTCAAGCCACTTTTAGCCAATCTCTATCAGGGCAATCTATACCGAATGGTGTACTGATAAGGCTCATAGGAAAGTCTCTGCTTGGCTCTGTGACGCCAACCGGCAGCGTACAAAAAAGAATAGACAAAATTCTTGACGGGTCAATAGCGCCAATAGGAACTGTGGCAACGACGATTGTTGTTTTGGTACAGTTAGCCGGGCAAGTGATAGCAACAGGTATTCTTGATGCGCTATTTATAGCGGGAAGCGGAATTGTCAGGGCTGTTCAATACATGCGAGGCGTGATAAGAGGTATTATCAGATCAAAAGATGATGAACTTTAACAGAAAAGGATAATCTTATGTCAAAAGACCCTAATAAAAAAGTAAAAGTCCCACACAATGGACCAAAAGAAGAAGAAACTAAAACCAATAAATGCTTGATTATTGAAGATCGTGTTGATCGTATAGAAGCAGTGCTTGGAAAGCTTGCACATTTCTATGGTGGCGGTGGGCCACGTGTTCTTCGTGAATTTGGGCTTGATGTTTATGAGCCCACGAAGGATGATATGAAAAAGTTCAAAGGCTAATAATAATGCCAGCAGGCCGACCCACGACATATAACGCTAAAATTCAAAAGATGGCAGAAGTTTATCTGGAAATCTGGAAAGACGACAGCGTTATTCCTTCCATTGCCAGCCTTGCTTTGTATCTTGGTGTGCCGCGCCCAACGCTTTACGAGTGGAAAGAAAAGCACGATAAATTCAAGCACGTGATTGAGACGGTTCTGGCCACTCAAGAAGTCGAGGCCCTGAACAAAGGCCTTGAGGGAAAATTCACTCCAACTATATCAAAGCTGGTTCTGGCACATCATGGATATCATGATAAAGTTGATACTGACGTAACAGATAGGCGGTTGGTAAAGACCATCCGGAAGAGATATGACGGTAAAGACAATTCATAAACAGAATAGCGAAATTGTTGAATATCACCTAATGCCACAAGGCGCGGTTCTTCAAAATTATACCGATTGCCGCGCCCGCTGTTCTTTCATTATGGGGCCGCTCGGCTCTGGAAAGACCGTTGAAACGATCAACAAGGTTCGCGATTTGATGTGCGAACAAATGCCAATCAAAGACAAAGATAATCCAAATTACAACAAACGCCTCAGCCGCTGGATTGCAGCCCGCAACACATATAGCGAACTATCCACGACAACAATCAAGGACTGGCTCGAAATTAATGGCGACCTCGGGCGTTTTGTATGGGGAGGGAAAGAGCCACCAAATCAAAAACTTGAATTCGACCTTGAGGACGGGACAACGGTTCAGACAGAAATTTACTTCATTGCGTTTGATCTTCCTGAGCATGTCAAGAAAGCTAGAGGACTTCAGGTAACAGGCGTTTGGTTGAATGAGGTAAAGGAACTGAGTAAAGCCGTCGTTGATATGCTAGATCTCCGACACGGTCGTTATCCCTCAAGAAAAGAAGGTGTGCTTCCCTCGTGGCATGGGATGGTTGGCGACACTAACGCCCCCGATCAAGACCATTGGTATTATGACCTTGCTGAAGTGCAGAAGCCAGGCGATTGGAAGTTTTACCGTCAGCCTGGCGGAGTTGTAAAGGTTGGTAATGAATGGCAAGTGAATCATTATGCCGAGAACATCGTAAATCTGCCGAATAATTATTATTTAATCGGTCTTCAGGGAAAATCAGACGACTGGATCAAGGTCAATCTGGCAAACGAATATGGCTTTGTGAGCGATGGCAAGCCTGTTCATCCTATGTATGTTGATAGCACTCATTGCAAAGACCTTAATTTCAAGCCCCGGCAAGAACTGCCAATCATCCTTGGCTTCGATTTCGGGCGCACGCCTGCTTGTGTGATGGTGCAGCGCGACCAGGTATATCAGCGCTTTATAGCCTTTGATGAATTCTTGGCCGAGGATATGTCAGCAATCAGCTTTGCACCTGAGTTAAAACGCTATCTCTCTGCAAATTATCCCAATATGCGATTTGTGGGATGGGGCGACCCGGCAGGGGGGGACGGAAACCAATCAACAGATCAGACGCCTATCCAAATATTGAACGCTGCCGGAATTCCATGCGCGCGCACAGCGTCAAATGATCCGCTAAAACGAAGGGCGGCTCTTGAAGACCCAATGAAAGAATTGGCGATGGATGGATCACCTCGGTTCATCATTCTTCCCAAGTGCAAAGTTACAAGGCGAGGCCTTCAGGGTGGCTTCTGTTATCGCCGGGTTCAGGTTAGCGGTGAGAAATACACTGACCTTCCAGACAAGAACAAGTACAGCCACCCTTGCGAGGCGCTTGAATATGCCTTACAAGGGGAGGGGGAAGGAACAAAGGCGCTAGCTGGCCACCAGCAAAACCAGCAACCAGCGCAAGCAAATATAGGATTTTCTGTTTTCTGATGTTTATACTTAAGCCAAAAGAAGATATCGAATGGTTCGTTGTTTTTGAGCATTCTGAAGAGAAGTTCTGGTATCAAAAGTTGCTTAAAACGGGCTTTCATCATGTTTATATAATGCGGAAATCAACAGGGGGGCATTTTTGGCTGATCCTAGACAGTAGCATAAGTAATTTGAATATTGACGCCAGATCCGCCAAGACTTTTGAAACCGCTCGTGAATATGCTGGTGACTATGCGACTGTTTTGAAATGTCCTGTTTCAATCGATACCTTAGTCCATACATGGCAACCGGGTATCATTACTTGCGTTGATGTGGTAAAACGTTGCTTGGGCATTAGGGCGTTGCGAGTGCAAACACCCTTTCAATTGTTTCAATATCTGGAAAGGAACTGTCATGGGATCTCTGTTTAGTCCGGGGGCGAAAGAGGCGAAAAGGGCGGCTGCCCTTCAAGAGGAGCAGATCGGTAGACAAAAACAAATTGAGGCTGCTCGCAAAGCTGAAGCTGAAGACGAGATTGCAAGGCGCAAATCTCTTGCTGAAAGTGGCAGGGCCGGGAGGAGAGCGCTGATCAAGACTTCTGAGCTTGGGTCCGCGCCACGGCAGAGCTTGGGGTAAAATCAATGGAAGTTCCTAAAGGCTTTGGCACGGTTCAAGCTCTCAAAAAGCGTTTTTCATCTGCTGAAGCAATCTGGCTGCAATGGCGATCACTGCACCAAGAGTGCTATGATTATTCCGCCCCTCAGCGTGACACTATAACGCGATATGCGCCGGGACAGAGAAAGAACGTTCATGTTTTCGATAGCACAGCCATTAACGGGCTTGCTGAATTCTCTTCCATTTTGCAAAGTACAATGGTTCCGCCGTGGCGCGAATGGACAAAACTTGCGCCCGGTAGTGAGGTGCCTGAGGGTGATAAGGAAGAAGTCGGCAGATTGCTCGAAGACAATACTAAGGTTGCTTTCTCTCATCTGAATCATTCGAATTTCAACACAGAGGTTTCTGCCACATTTCTCGATGTGGGTATTGGAACGGGCGCAATCCATGTTATGGAGGCGCCCTTCACAGATGATGTGGCGTTGCAATTTGCGAATGTTCCTTTGGCGGAGTTGTTTCCAGAAATGCCACCTCCCGGCAAGCCTATCATATCATCTTGGCGCAATTTCAGGATGCAGATTCGAAACATCAGAGAAACATGGCCAGAAGCTGAATTGCCTGACAAGCTCGAAAAGAAAGCAAATGATCCTAAAAAGTCCTTTGAAGAAGTTGATATTCTCATTGGGTACTTATTCAATGAAGAAGACCGTAAATATTATGATCTCGTGATCTGGGACAAATACTTAATGTGGCATCAAAGTTTTGTCTCTAAGCGCTTAATCGTAAGCCGGTGGAATGTGGTCCCGGGTGAAGTTTTTGGTCGTGGCCCTGTTATGGAGGTTCTTTCAGACATTAGAACGGCTAACAAGGCAAAGGAATTCATCCTTGAGAATGCTGCTTTACAAATGTCAGGAGTCTATACCGGCGTAAGTAATGGTGTATTCAATCCATATACTGTCCGTATTCATCCGGGCTCAATTATTCCTGTTGCATCAAATCAGACTAACAATCCAGATTTAGCGCCGCTGCCATTGTCTGGAAATATTCAACTTGGCGATTTGGTGTTGAGCGATCTGCAAGCGAACATTCGCAGGGCCCTGTTATCTCAGCCTCTTGGTGAATTAACCGATCCTGTCAGGTCGGCAACTGAAATGATGATCAGAAATCAAGAAGCTCTTCGCAATCGCGGGGCTCAGATCGGGCGGTTGAGAACGGAATTTCAAGAGCCCCTTTTTGAAGCTGTCGTTGATATACTTCGTGAGCGCGGAAAGGTCGCTGATATTCGCGTTGATGGCCAAGAGGTGACTATGAAATTCCAAAGCCCTCTTGCGCAAGCTGAATCCATTGAGGATTTCCAGAGCAGCCAGATTTGGCTTCAATCTTTAGCGGCTGTCATGCCTCAAGAGGTTTTGGCGGGTGCCATTAAGATTGAAGACCTCCCGGGTTTCTGGGCTGAAAAACTTGGTGTTGATATGTCTCTGGTGAGAGGTGAGGCAGAAAGAAATAGTCTTGCCAAAACGGTTCAAGAGGCGGCAGAAACTGGCCTTGAAGGGGGTCTTTAATGATTAAAGAAACTGCACCTGATTATGAGAGCCCATTTGATCACCTTGGATTTGATAGCAAGCAGGATAAAGATAGATACATTGCCGATCGAGATGCGAAATATCGCCATTATAATGATTTGATCTACCGAGCCTTCTCTACGGATGCAGGCCGGGCCCTATTTGAAGAAATGAAACGGCAAACAATGATGCTGCCAATTGTCGCAGCGGGTACCGATCTGTTTTCAATGGGCAAGGTTGAAGGTAAAAATGAATTTGTAAGGAGTATTATTTTGACAATGGAAAAAGTTGAAGGAGAAGATAATGGGTGACGATAACGCCGAAACTGGCGTCGAAACTCAAAGTGATGCTGATGCAGTCGCGGCTATGGCGGCAGAAGGATCAAAGACGGAAGGTCAGGACAATGGCGACAATAATTCAGAAGACAGGGCCCGGCCAGATCATGTTCCTGAAAAGTTCTGGGACGCTGAAAAAGGAGAAGTCAGGGCAGATGAGGCCATCAAGTCTTACACCGAGCTTGAAAAGCGCTTTGGTTCGTTCACAGGTTCGCCAGATGAGTACAAGGTCAATATATCTGATGAACTGAAAGAAAAGGGCGTCGAAATAGATGCAGATAACGGACTCCTGTCTGACCTGAAAGGCATGTCAAAAGAGCTTGGCTTGAATCAGGATGGTTTTGATAAAGCGATTAACATGCTTGGTATGAATTTTCTTGCTGACAAGACGGCAGATGAAGAGTTCCGGTTGGAACAACTTGCTGCGCTTGGCGATGGAGCAGACCGCCGTATTGATAATCTGAGGCAATGGGCTTCGCGGAATCTTAATCAAGAGCATTTTGACGGGTTCTCTGAGCTTACCCAAAGCGCAACTTCAGTGCAGGCGCTCGAGCGCATTGTTGCTATGACTCGAAGCGCGCCAAGTCAGCCCAATAATAGTCAAGCTGCTCCAGCAATGGATGCGTCAAAGCTCCGGGAAATGAAATTCGCCAAAGATGAAAACGGACGGATGAAATATGATACTGATCCGGAATACCGGAAACAGGTTCAGGCTGGCTATAAAGCTCTTTATGGAGAAGAGCCTGCTCAACAAATGACACGATAAGGAAAGACAATGAAATTTATCATCGGAATAATCGCGCTTCTATTTATTTCAGCATGTGGCTCAGTGCCGTGGAACAAGCAGCAATACGCTGGCTTGAATTCTGTTCATTTCAGCTGGTGTAAGGCTGAAGAGGGCAGCACGTACCTTCCCTGCAAGGTCAGGATCATTGACGGCAAAGAGCAAGGTTCGATCGATTTCAAGTTTCAAATGCCAGATGGAACCATTCTGAATTTTACGGCTGACAATGTTAAGGCCTTCGAGGGGCAGGCGCTCAGGGCAGAAGTTGAGAAGGCCGTTGCGGAACAGATCGGAGAAGTATCCCCCGGCCTTGTTGATGCTATATTGAGTGCTGTGACAGGTGTTAAATGATTAGACCTATACCGCCAAGGCGACCAACGCCGCCGAAAGAGCCAGAAAAACCCGACGATACATCAAGCCCTATTCAGGCTCCAGACCCTCCGGAGCCCCCCTCCATTCCTGCTTCCCCCACGCCTCCGGAAGCCTAAGCAGAAGCCCCGTCTTTATGGCGGGGTTTTTGTTATGTTGCATAATGCAAAAATCGTGGTATATTTGCCTTAACCTACCGATAACCAGTCTTCTGGCCGGAATATGGGTGTTTCACCAAGCTGAAACCGCCCCTTTCGGATAAGCGGGATAAGCTAAAAGTTTATTCACAGGAGACAGACAATGTCTAAATTTCTATCTGCTGCCGCCCAGCAAGAGTTTGATGATGAAGTCAAACACGAGTATCAGGGCATGGGTAGCCTAGCCGACACTGTTACGCGACGCCGTAACGTGGTTGGCGACATCTACAAGTTTCGCCGTATGGGCAAGGGGCTTGCCAATCAGAAAGCCTCTCAGGCTGACGTAACGCCGATGGATATCAGTCACACACTGACCAACTGTGGTCTTGAGAACTGGAATGCTCCGGAATACACGGACATCTTCGATCAGGCTGAAGTCAACTTTGATGAACAGCGTGAGCTTGCAAAGACCATCGCCAAGGCGCTTGGCCGTCGTAACGATCAACTGATTATCGATTCAGCGAGCGCAGTGACCTACGCGGCAACAAATGACAGTGATCCGGACACGGGTCGGGTGTTTGATATTTCCGCAACACGAAACTTTGACTTGCAGGCGGTTCGCTCTGCTAAAGGTCATCTTGACGATATCGAGGCTGAAGCTGATGGTCGTCATTTCGTGGTCAGGGCTCAGGCCCTTCAGAAGCTGCTTGAAGATACTGAAGTCACAAGCTCTGACTTCAACACTGTCAGGGCGCTGGTTAATGGCGAGCTTGAAACCTATATGGGATTCAAGTGGCATATCATAGGCACACGCACTGAAGGTGGTCTTCCGGGTGTTGCTACTGATCGTGAAGCATATGCTTACCAAGATGCCGCTATTGGCCACGCGGAAGGCATCGCGGCTCGCACAGAGGTTAACTACGTCGCTCAAAAAACATCATGGCTGGCAAATGGCTTGTTGAAGGCTGGCGCTGTAGCGCGTGAGCCTCAAGGCATCGTCAAAATCCAGTATAATGAAACCGTATAAGGAGGGCTGAAAAATGGCTTTTTCTCGTGATGGCTTTTATCAAGTTGGCCCCGGTGGTAACTCGCCTCGGCTATGGATGTATGCAACGGCTGATGCGATTGCTACCGTAATCGCCGCTGATTACTTCCTTGACGCAATCAATGAACTTCAGGTCAATGACGTTCTGATTGTTGTGTCTTCAACAGGCGGCACGCCAGCGGTTACGTTTACTTATGTGAACGCGAACACAGGCACAGCCATTGACGTTGTTGATGGCCTATTAATCCCGGCTACTGACACCTAAGTCAGTCTGGAAAATATACTGCTCGCGCTTCGGCGCGGGCGACCTTCAGCCAAGGGAAGCTTAAGCAATGGCCACATATATTGATATTGCATCAAACGCGCTGATCCTGATTGGCGATAATCCAATTTCATCTTTCAATGACCCCGGCGCAGGCGCTCAAGCGGCGGGCAATTTGTATCGGGATACCTATAGGCAATTGCTTGCTATGCACCCTTGGACGTTTGCTCTCAAAGAACAGCGGCTTTCACGGTTGAGCCAAGGCCCTGACCCGGAGACAGGATTTCAGTTCGCTTTTCAAATACCATCTGACCACATTCGCACATGGGCGGTATTGCCTGTAAGTAACTATTCAGCTGTTGGGGATTTGCTTTATTCAAATCACAATGATCTTCTGATGCGGTATGTTTTTCAGGTTGAAGAAACAGAGCTTCCTTCTCATTTCACAAAGACGCTCGAATATGTACTTGCTAGAGAGTTTGCCCAACTGGTCACGGAATCAACAAGCAAGAGCGCGTATTTTGAGGAACTTTACAGAAAATCACTTGCAAGCGCACTCTCTGTCGATGGGCAGGGCCAGACGGCAACGCCGATCATTGATAGTCCCTTTGTAGACGTGCGGAATCGTGGAAACTTCAGATAATGGCAATCTTTAACCTTCAATCCAACATGAACAGAGGGGAGCTTGACCCTCGCGTTGTTGGCCGAAAGGACATCGACGCTTATTACAATGGCGTCCAGCTTGCTAGAAATGTTCTATGCACACCACAGGGCGGCATGAGAAAGCGCCCCGGCATGGCGTTTCTTGGAGCAGCTATTGGCGATGGCCGTATTGAGAACTTCAGCTTCAGCACGGAACAAAATTACTTGGTCGTGTTCACAGATTTGCGAATGCAAGTTTACAAGGATGGACAGATCGTTGTTGCCAGCCGAGCAATCACCGGAGCAACGCAAGCGAATCCCGTTGTTGTAACTTCAACCGATCATGGCTTTCTCGATGGTCAAACCGTATCAATTGCCGGTGTGGGAGGGATGATTGAGATCAACAATCGCTCTTTCACTGTTGCCAACGCAACGACCAACACTTTTGAGCTTCAGGGTGAAGACGGTACAGGGCATACCGCCTACACCACCGGGGGGGCAGCGTCTGCGGAGGTTTTGCTGGTTACTCCGTGGACGCTGTTGCAGTTGGCAGACTTTGATTATATCCAGTCTGCTGATACTGCTATTATCGTTCACCCTGACGTAGAACCGCGAACTGTTGCCCGTACATCAGACGCGGATTGGGAAATTACTTCCTGGGGCGCAACTAATCTGCCTCAATTCGATTTTGATGATGCGTCAAGCCCTACACCCGTCGCAGAGGTTCAGGACATCACCTTTACAGCGTCTGGTGTTGGCGATAGATATAAGCTCGGTCTTGAGGGCCTTCTGACTGAAGAGCTTATCATTGCTTCAGGCACAACAACCAATGCAGATAATATTCGCAGAGGGCTTCAGGACGTTATTCAACGCGGCGGGAGCGGCGTGACCGTTTCCTTTACGGGCGGAACAACATATCGTATAACACTTGGTAATGAAGCGGCTAAGGACTGGAAGCTAATCACCGGCACGCCAATTCTTTCTGAAGATGTAGCGTTTGAGATTTCCACGGTGAGGATTGCGGCAGGAACAAGCCGGAAGGAGGACGTGTGGAGCGTAACTCGCGGGTGGCCACGCACAGCGACATTCCACGAAGCGCGTTTATGGCTTGGGGGGTCAAAATCACGCCCTTCAACTATTTGGGGTTCTCGCACCAATGACTTCTTCAATTTTGATGAGGGACGCGGGCGCGCTGATGAACTTGTTGCGGCCACCCTTGATACAGATCAAGTGAATGCTATTCAGGGAATTTTCAGCAACAGGGCGCTTCAGATATTCACGACAGGCGGCGAATTTTATTCTCCGGAGTCACCTATTACGCCTGAAAATATCTCTGTAACACCACAAACAAACCTTGGCAGCTTGCGGATAAGGCCTGTCAGCATCGACGGTGTGACTCTGTTTGCTCAGAGATCAGGCAAGTCCGTAAACCAATTTCAATTTGTTAATGAATTTCAGGCCAACCAAACGCGCAGCATTTCAGTTCTGGCACCTCATTTGATCAATACACCTGTAGAAATGGCCGTCAGCAAAGGCTCTGCGACAACTGATGCCAATTACGTCTATATATTGAATTCAGACGGAAATCTGACGGTATTCAATACATTGATATCTGAAGATGTGCAGGGCTTCACAACCTGGGAAACAGACGGAGGCATTCAGTCTGTTGCCGTAGTGGATGATACGCTTTATTTCCTTGTCAAACGAACAGTCAACACCGCTACTGTTTATTATGTTGAGCGAGAAGACGACATGCTGAATACAGACGCCGGGGTGTTAACCAATGTTGGCGGGTCTGACACATTGACGGGCCTTGACCACCTGGAAAGCGAAACAATTGCCATTAAAGCAGATGGAAGCGTTCAAGCTGATGAGATTGTAAGTGGTGGTCAGATCGTTATAGGTAGAACAGCGCAGACAATTGAGGCGGGTTTTTTATACATCCCTACTATCAAAACACTTCCTTTGAATATCCAGCTCGGCAATGGGCCGAATGCTTACGCCCGCAAAAAGATACAACGCGCTTCGCTTCAACTTTACGAATCAAATGGTGTAATAGTAAATGATCAAAGGATTGCAGATAAGACAATCGGACAAGATCAATTTGATGCGCCGATACCAAGGACCGGGATTTCACGCATCTATCTTCCGGGTTGGTCACTGGATGCAACCTTGGAAATTACGCAAAAAACGCCGATGCCCATGACGGTCTTGGCGATAGGTCTGGAGGTGGCCACATAATGGGGTTTGTTCTTGATATTGCGAAAGCCGGTGCCACCAGAGCGCAGGGCAAAATCGCTGCTCGTGAGGCAGAAACAGCAGCAAAGCAAGAAGAGCTTTTAGCAGTGGCTCGCGAGGCCGACAGAAAAGAGCGCCTTGCTCGTGTTATGGCGTCTCAAAATGCTTCAGCCGGGTCTCGTGGTGTTGCCGCATTTGAGGGTAGCCCTCTTACAATTCTGCAAGAAGATATACGCCGGGAAGGTGAAGCGACACAGCGTGACGAATTCATGACGAAATTGAATGCGATGACCTTGAGGTCTAAAGGTTTGATTGCGAAAAAACAAGCCGCAGCAGGCGCGTTTATAGGTTTGTTATCAGACATTCAAAAGAGAGCGGAACGGTCAAGGAGTGGAGGTTAATGGCTGAACGTTTTACAGATCAAGTAAGTATACAGCGCCAAGATTTGGGGACAGGCGCGGCACAAGGATTATCTCCAATCATTCGCAGACTTGAGGCGTTCAGCGAGTCTACAGATTTACTTACTCGTAAAATTGGTGCCCGCCGTGGCGCAAATCAGGCTGCTGAAGTCAAGCAAGAAACCGTTGATATTGATGGCCAGAAAGTGGCGGCAGCGCCACAATTCAGAAAAAGAACAATTGGCGATGCATTGCTTTTTGGCGGTCAAGAGGCGGCGGCTTATAACAAGGCCATTGAAAGCGGTTATCTTTCAGCCCTTGAGAATGATCTTCGTGAAGGTATTGCAAAAATTGAACTTGAGAACCGTGATGACCTTATTTCCTACAATGAAAAGGTAGCAGGTTTCACCAAAGGCGTTCTTGGGGAGGTTGACCCGTCCTCACTGGCTATTGTTGAGCAAGCTCTTGACGGCATGGTCACAAATGGGCGTATTCGCGTTCAGGAGCGCACGCTGAACAACGCAAGGGCTGATGCTAACTCTAGCAGGCTAACGGCTATTGAGGGGGCGTCTGTCGCTGCATCTACAGCGGCCAGAAATGGCAACAAGCTTGAAGCCGCTGAAGCCGTCCTTCTCGCTTTCGAGAAAATTGACAATATGGTCAGTACAGGTGATATGCCCGTTGAGGAGGCAGCGCGCATCAGGCGCGGCCTTGAAAGGGAAGTAACAGAGCAAACCTTTCAAGGAGAGCTTCTTGATCTTGCCGATGCTGAAGGTGTTGAGGCTGCTGTTTCAAGAATTAGTGAGCTTCAGGAAGAGGTTCCTGGCGGGTTTACCCCTGACGAATGGGATGCTTTTATCTCAAGCGCTCAATCAAATGTTATTCAGGCGGAGAAGAGACGGGCATTTGAGGGTCAGGCCGTTCAGGATCAGAGAGATCGCCGGGCAAGTGATTTGGAGATTTCTGTTTCACGCGGAACAAAATCACACTCTGATATTGAAACCTCTTTTGAAGCCGGAGATATCAACGCTGAAAAACGCACACGATTAACAAAACTTGCCGACAGTGTGCAAAGGCAGGGGCAAGAGCAAATCAATATGATCCAATTGCTTCAAAGCGGGATGACCCTAGACCCTAAAAACTCAGATCATAGAAAAGCAATCGATTTCGGTTATGAATTGATGGTTCAGAACATGGCCGATGCTGGCGCAACGCCTGACGAAATACGCGGCCAAACGCTTCGGTACGCCGGGCAATATGGCCGTTTACCGAGCCCTACTATTTCGATGGTTCGCGGTGGTTTGAGATCAAATGACCCTGAGCAAATGCTTAACTCGGCCCGCTTTGTTTCCGAATCTCGCTCTGTCAATCCGCGCCTTCTTGATGACATCGCTGAACAGGATTTGTACGCCGCAAATTATATTATGGCCCAGAACTCTTACGGCGTTGATCCTGCCGATCTGCCGGAGAACTTTAAGCAATTCATCAGTACGCCGGAAAGTGTAAGAGATATTCGCGGAACGGAATATATCGAAATCAGTAAAGATGAAACGGCTGAAAGTTGGCTTTCAAATGAGACTATTGAGGGATTTGAGCTTTTCGATAAACAGCATCTGACATCGGCTGAGCGTGAACAATTTGATGGAGCCGCAGAGCTTCCTGCTTTAATGGTGCATGAATTTGATCAGGTGGTGAGAGAGAACTATCAGAGAAGTGGTGACATCAACAGTTCTAGACTGGCGGGCATTGATGCTGTTCGCCGAAAGTGGTCAGTATCTCGCGTTGGTCGCGATGGTGCCGCTGTTATGATGAAGGACGCGCCAGAGCTTCACTATGGTGTTCCAACCATGACGCAAGAGCAAAACGGCGAATGGATCAGAGAACAGTTGATTTCAGAAATAAGTACAAATGCTTTCGTTGAAGAGGGGTTTGAGGACAGAATTATTGTAACCGTTGACCCAACTAGAACCGCCCCTGACGGACGCCCGGTTTATAATTATATTGTTCTGGCGACGACAGGACAACTTTTCCGGCCCGCTGTAGAAAGGGTATTTATTCCTGATTGGCAGAGCAGCCCAGAGGCGAAGCGCCGCGCTGAAGAACTTGAGGCAGAAGTTGCCGAAGCTGAGGCTGAGTTTATGGATGGCCTTAAATGATCGTTGATCGAGACGATATGCCTTTCAAGGGCTTGGTGAGTGGGGCTCGCCAAGAAGTTCTCGGCGTTCAGGGTCACGCAGAAAGTCCTTGGCGAGCCGTTCTTGAAACAGAAAATACTATTGGCGCGATTGCCGGTCTGGCTGAAACATTTATTGATATGCCAAATCGTTTCAATGACACATCTGAGCGCGTTATTGATTTTAGAACAGCTATTCAGGGATATGAGCCTTATGCCTCGTCTTTTTCAGACGCTGAAACAGTTGAAGACTTTTCACGTATCCGCCGCAAGATTGATAGAGAGCGTCGAGCACAACAAGTTATAGCAGAGGCTGAGGGCGAAGGAACACTTGCTCTTCTTACTCTTGGTGTGGTTGACCCTGTAAACCTCATCCCGGGCGGAGCTGTTGTAAGGTCCGCAAGAACAGGACAGAGGGTTATCAGTGGCGCTAAAACAGCCGCCATTGCGGGTTTTGGAGCGGGACTGACAAGTGAGACTTTACTTCAGCTTGATCAAGAGACAAGAACACTTACTGAAAGTGGCATAAATGTTTTCGCGTCTACTGTTCTTTCTGGTATTCTTGGCGGGGCTGTTGGCCTTATCAAAGACCAAAAAACCATTGTTGACAAGTTTGTCAATGACATGACGCGCACAGAGGATATTGTACTGACGCCGAAAGGGCCGGAGAGTGCAGGCGCAGCGGCTGCACCTCGCACCACAATTGAACAGGAAACGTTAAAATCTGCCGGTGGTCTTGAAAAGACTTTCAGTTTTCAAGACCCACTCTTAAGGGCTGCTAATAGCAATTCATTGCAGGCCCGTAAAGCCATGCAGCAGCTTGCAGAATACCCGCTGAAGTTCGCAAAGAATGCCGAAGGCATCGCCAGCCCGGTTTCAGTAGAGGCAAAAATAAGATCACATCAGGCCGGGCTTTATCGAGGTATTATTGAAACTGACGACCTTTTTGTAAGGCACCGTTTTGGTCGTGAGCGCAAGGCGTTCGACGTTGCTAAAATAGGTGTCAGTGACATGATCAGCAGCAACTCAGGCAAATTGACCCGCAAGCAGTTCTATGAGGAAGTGGGCAAGGCCATGCGCCGTGGCGATGATCACGCCATTCCTGAAGTTGCAGACGCAGCCAAGGCCATGCGCCGGGAGGTATTCGACCCTCTAAAGCAGCAAGCAATTAAGGCGGGTATCCTGCCGGAAGATGTGGACGTTACAACAGCGCAGACCTATTTGACACGCATTTATAATCAGGAGAAGATTGCAGCGCAGCGTACTGAATTTGAAGATGTGCTTGTTCGGTGGCTGGCTGACAATAATGCCGAGGAATTGACAGTTGAAGAATTGGCCTTTATCGCCTCTGACATTACTGACACGCTTTTAGGCAGCGCCCCAAACCGGGTTTTGATTGATGCTGTGCCGCTTGAGCGCGGCCCGCTGAAAGAGCGCACGCTGAACATTGCTGATGAATTGATTGAGCCTTGGCTTGAAAATGATGTTGAGCTTGTGGCGCGGGCATATACTAGAACAGTAGGCGCAGACGTTGAATTGACACAGATGTTTGGCCGTGCAGACCTTGAGGACCAGATAACAGCCATTCGCGATGATTACCAGCAACTCCGCAAAGGTAAGAGTGAGAAGGAACTGACAGCCCTGAACAAGCAAATGCAGGGTGATATTCGCGATCTGCAAGCAGTGCGTGACCGTTTACGCGGAACCTTTGCCATTCCTTCAACGGGGCCCGGCTTGGCTGCGGCAAGGGTGAGCAGTTTTGTTAAAACATTGAATTATGTCCGCTTGCTTGGCGGCATGACAGCTTCTGCGATCCCGGATATAGCCCGCCCCATTATGGTGCATGGAATTGATAGAACCATGAAAGCACCAATGGACGCCATTATGAAAGGCACCAAAGGATTTAAGATAGCCGCTGAAGAGGTCAAGCTTGCAGGTACAGCCCTTGATATGGTGTTGGACAGCCGGGCAATGGCAATCGCTGATATCGTGGATGATTTCGGGCGCAATACCAAACTGGAAAGAGGCTTGCGCGGGGTTGGCCAGAAATTCGGCACTGTATCGCTCATGGCACCATGGAATGCTGCCATCAAGCAGTTTGTGGGGGTGGTGTCGCAGACGCGCACGCTTAACGCCGTGAAGGCTTTTAAAAAGGGCGTTATTGACAGCAAGGAAATTGAACGGCTAGCAGCCCTCGGCATTGATGAGGATATGGCCAACCGTATTGCGCGACAGTTTGACAAGCATGGCGAAAACGTCAAAGGCACAAAATGGGCAAATACCACCGCTTGGGATGATTTTGACGCTCGCGAAATATATCGGGCGGCGCTGGCGAAAGAGGTGGATAAGACAATTATCACACCTGGACAAGATAAGCCCCTTTGGATGAGCACGCCACTCGGCTCAATGATTGGCCAATTTAGAAGCTTTTCAGTTTCATCATCACAAAGGGCGATGCTTTCAGGGCTTCAGGATAGGGATGCCGCCGCATTTAGCGGGGCTATGGCAATGATTGGCCTTGGTATGCTATCCTATGCTATCAAGGCCAAGGCAGCGGGTTTTGAGTTGTCTGATGATCCTGCCGTATGGGTCACTGAGGGGATTGATAGAAGTGGCCTTACTGGCTGGTTTTTTGATGTGAATAACACTGTTGAGAAACTAACTCGTGGTGGCATTGGAGTTTCAAGACTGACTGGCGCTCCGACTATGAGCCGTTATCAGAGCCGCAACGCCGTTGGCGCGTTGCTTGGTCCCACCTTTGGCACGGTTTCAGATATTGCTCAAGTGACAGGGGCGGCGGGTGCGGGCGAATGGACCGCATCAGACACTCGTGCGGTTCGCAGGCTGTTGCCATATCAGAACCTTATTTACATGCGCCGCTTGTTTGATGAAGTGGAAGCGGGTATAAATGAAACTATTGGAGTAAATTGATGACTATCACAAGTTCAGACACCAGAAACGAATATACTGCCGCTGCTGGGCAGATGGTATTTACTTACTCGTTTAAGATTTTTGCGGCCACTGACCTTAATGTATATCAGACGGCGGCGGGACAGGAATGTGCTGATAGTGACTTAATTACCACATATACCGTTCAAGATGTAGGTGTAGAAGACGGGGGCACTATTACCCTTAATTCCGCCGCCACAGCTGGCGACTTGATTACTATCGTATCGGCGATTCCTGAGACAAGGGGCATAGATTACCAGAACAATGGAGACTTTATCCCCGACACTGTTAATGATGACTTCGATAAGGTCTATTCTATTGCGCGTCAAGCTAGAGGTGAGGCTCAAAGGGGTTTGCAATTCCCTGAGTGTCTTCAAGGGTCCACCTCCCTGACACTTCCAACGCCCGCCGCACTTCAATGGCTTCGGTGGCGGGCTGACATGGGAGGCTTGGAGAATGTAGACCCATCCCTTGGAACAGCTAGTGATTCCTCAATTGTAAATTACAATCAGGGAGGCGCAGAGGCAATCACACGAACAACAGAAAGCCGGTTGCAGGAAAGGGTTTCTGTTCTTGACTTCGGCGCATTAGGTGACGGGGTGACAGATGATACAGATGCAATTCAAAACGCTATAAATTCAGGCGCAGCCGCTGTCTATTTCCCCGGGACAGATGCTTTTTACAAGACAACAGATGTTGTGAATGCCTCAGTTCAAGGTCAGCGCCTTTTTGGTGATGGTGAACTTAGTTTGGTGAAAAATACAGCCGCTGTTGCTACCGATATAACGACCATCAATGTGACCGCTGATTATATTGTTATTGATGGACTTCACGTTTCAACCGGAGCGGATACAGATGCTAGTCTTCTTCAGGGTGTCGGTATTTTAATAAATGCTGACAACTGCAAGATTCAGAATAACTACGTTACTGACTTCGAGAGTGCAGGGATACTTATCTATAACGGCAACACAAACATCATAGTGGGCAATCATATTTTTAACTCAAAAGGAAGTCTGGCCGCGTCTACTGATTTCATTGATGAAGGTGTGGCGATTGGTGTTCAATACAATGGCACAGGTAATGTGATATCTGAAAATGTTATAGATAGTGTTGGTTGGGGGGTAATTGTCCAAACAATTGATGTTGGCAATTTGGCATTTAATAATATTATTTCAAACAATAGAATCAGGTCTTGTTCTATTTATGGCATCATGGCCTACCGCAACGACGAAACAAAGGGCGTCTTGTCTCTGACGGGAACAGTCATTTCAAACAACAATATCCAAACAGTGACCGGTGCAGCTGGCATCCTAGCTAACCCAGCAGGGCAGCAATTTGTTTTTGGTGCAGGTATATACATTCAGGGCGCTGAGCACACAATTGTTGTGGGCAACAAGGTCAATGATACAAATTCCAATACAGAATTTGAACAACTTGCTCCCGGTGGTATTGGTATCACTAACTGTTCAAGTGTGATCGTTGAGGGTAATTTTATCAGAAATGCTGAATGGGACGGAATCCATGTAAACGAGCCGAATGATTTGGGGATAGATGATGGTGAAGTGAAAATCATAGGTAACAAGATATTGGGCAGTGCACGGCAGTCTATTTACATGAAGGACACCAAAGATGTGTCAGTTATAGGAAATCATGTCGAGGGAGGTATGTTGAACGGAATTTTCGCAAACAGTACGCTTTCCGCGAAATCAGAGAACATTCTGATTTCTGGAAATATGGTTAAAAATTGCACGCAGTCTGGCATAAATATCAATTGGTATGGCTATCCTATTATCACTAACAACGTCATTTTTAACAATGGCGTTCATGGCATTTCTTTGTCCAATAACGATTTTTGTACGATCACAGGTAATCAGTCTGTTGATAATACTACATACGGAATTACAGCAGGATCAACATCGCTTGACGGAATTTGCTCTGGTAATTATTGCAAAGGCAACAATTATAATTTTAACTTTCAGGTTCCTATGTTGTTTGAGGGCAACAGGTATCTTTCGCCCGGTACTGCTGATTTCATCGGCGGCTCTTTCAACGATCCAGTAACAGCTTTTGGTGATGGCGATACCACACCGTCAGTCAAGTATGCGGATGAGTGGACGACAGGAAACACTGCCGCAACGTCCATTACGGGGTTTGATGATGGCATTAAGGGGCAGAGGTTCACCATCCGTCTTGGTGATGCCAATACAATATTTGTTAATTCTGGCTCAATGCAATTGGCGGGCAGTGTTAATTTTGCTGCTGCTGCTGGTGATACAATCACCTTTATGTGTACCGGCGGCGCTGGCAGTGGGGCAACGAATGTGGTTGAAGTTGCAAGAATGGTTAGATAATCCTGACATTCAGTCTCGATTACTAAAATTATAAGCGCCAAGTACGATCATTCATCTGGTAATTAATAGCCCCGCCATTCCTAAGATAACTGTAGATAGCAGGGTCTTTTCTTTTCAGGTCATGCCCGTCGGCCAGATAACTTTCAATGCGCGACCATTTTGTTTTGGACAGGTATCGTTTTCCTTCGTGAAAAATATATGAATTTGCTGCCATCTAAGCCTCCTTCGCTGGTGGACGTTGCTTAATTAAAACGGTTATTTTCTTCTTGAATTCATCGGGACAATCGCTTTCAAAAGTCGCCTCACAGTGACGTGGCAAACGACCTTCTTCTTCAACAAATGGTATGATAGCTGCCCAATAAGCCTGCCGCCTGTCCGCTACCGTCTGATAACCACCTTGCTGTACGATTGGTGCAATTTCTTGCGTCGTTACATCGAACGGCGCGCCGACAGGACGGCCAGCTTTCTGGCAGTATCCCGCTGCGTTGACATACCAGGTTCGCCATGTGTCAGGCCAACTCAGGCCAGTGGTGCCCTTTTCGGTGTGATGCGAGCGAAATTTCATAACCTCGTCACGCAGATTAATCGCCTTTTTCTTTTGCTGCCAAAAGGCAAGCGCCTTTTCCTGGTCTACCCTTTCGGGACAGGCTTCAGGCAAAGCTATTTTTCTTTTTTTTATATTTTTTTCTTTCTTTTGGTTTTGGTATGGTAGCTTTTCGCTAGGTGGTTCGCTAGAGTTTCGCCACCCGTTTTGCTCTAGCGTTTTTGTAGCGTTCGCTAGATGCGTTATGTTATTTTTCAATGACTTGGCTTCGCCACCAAGTTTGCCATTTTGTTTATTTTTGGCCAGTTTTTCGGTTAAATTCTTGAGCGTTTTTTGTAATTTTTTCTGCGAAATTTGTTCGTTTTCTGTGATAAAAAAACGATTAATACCCGCTTTTACCCGTCGCCATTTGGCCGGTGTCAGGCCAACCATACGTGCCAGTTTTGTGTCGTCATCGGGCAACCATCCATCCGGGCTGCGCCACATAAAAATCAGCAGCTGCAGATATGCGCCGTGTTCTTCACACGACAGATCGCGTGTATCAGCGATATAAGCATCAGTAAAAAGTGGCATTGTAGGATATTGAGCCATAGCTAACGGACTCCTTTTTCGGGCATATCATAAAAATGGTTTGATGCCATATCTGCACCAATTTTAATTGTCCTGGTTGGCCCGCTACGGTTTTTGGCGATGATAAGCTCGAGCTGACCATGACAGTGGTCCATCTCGGCAAGCCACGCCGTATGCTCAGCACTGCCAAACGATTGCGGCTCTTCTTTTGCTGCATAATATTCATGCCTATAAGCAAAAATAACCGTATGAGCATCCTGCTCAATTGCCCCAGACTGGCGCAGGTCAGACAGCATTGGCCGTTTGTTTTCACGGCTTTCAACGCCCCTGTTAAGCTGTGACAGCGCCAAAACCGATATGCGTAACTCTTTCGCAATCGCCAGCAATCCGTTTGATATAGCCGTGATCTCCTCGGTTGGGCCGTTTGTGCCGGGAGACTTCATCAGCTGCATATAATCTACAATCAGCAGCCTAAGCGGCGTGCCTGCGCGTTCCAGCTGTCGTGCCTGATACTTTACTTGCGCGCGCAGGCGCTGCACTGACACTGCCGCCTCATCCATCCAGACAATAGGCAGGTCGCGCAGGTCGTGCGCCGCCCTTGCTGTCTCTTCAAAATCTGACTGGTTAAGCCTCTTGCCCATCACAAAATATGGCAGGTGCCTGCCGTTGACTGCCTTCATGTGGTTGCTGGCGGCGCGCTTGATATTGTCTTCGGCGTCCATCTCGGCGCTGTAAAACAGTATGCCTGCGCCTGCTAACGCGGCCTTGATGGCATAAAAAAGGGCGAGCGCCGACTTGCCCATACCCGGTCTGCCAGCCAGTATATAAAGCTTTGACGGCGACCAGCCATCTATAGCGTCGTCAAGCTCGCTTAGGCCGGTTGTAACACCGGTGATGCCCTCAGTCCGCATCGCGGTTTCTATAAGGCTCATAGTGGCGTCAACTGCCTCACCCATGGTGCGAATAGTCTTAATACCATCAGCAACGCCGGGAAACAGCGCGTGCAAATCCTGCTCAACCAGATCAATAATTGCCGCCGGGTCTTCATCGATCGGCGTATGATAGCTTGCCCTGATCAAATCTTCACCAATCTTGATCATTTCACGTCGCTTGGACAGGTCTTTTACCGTTGTGGCATAAGCGGCAGTATTGGTGGTCATTGCGGCTGAAGCGGCAAGATGCACAAGATACTGCGCGCCGCCGACATCCTTAAGCCGTTCATGGCTGTCAAAGCCGGTTTTCAGTCTTACAGGGTCTGCCACACCACCCTTGTCAGCCAGCGCGATGCATGCCGCAAATATCTCGCCGTGCACCGGCTCAAAAAAATCATCACCAGTCACAATTTCCCGGCACTGCTCTATACTATCATTATTGCAGAGAATAGCTCCGAGCAACGCCTGCTCTGCCTCCATATTATGCGGCGGCTGGCGGTACTGCTCTGCTGGCATCGCTATCCCGTCAGGCATGGGGAACCCCCACATCAGATCGGCAAGCATTACCCCAAAAAACAGCTTCAATATTGCGTATATCGCGCGCGCTCAAGGCGTCGCCAGACATTGCACGCTGACAGCTGCCGCCGACCGGGCTTTTCCGGCACGCCCATTTCCGCTTTAAAATAATGGCGGCAAACTGCTTGTGTCTTTCACTCATGTCCCTGCCTCCTTTGCCTGCGCGGCGAACAGTGGCCCGGCGCTATCACTTTCGGGCTGTGCGACCCCGTCCACATGGCAGTGGGCCGCGCGCAGGCGGGCGGCGGCGATGTCGGCATAGTCCGGGTTCAGCTCGATTAAAATCGCCTGCCGGCCAAGGTTTTTTGCCGCCAACGCGGTGGTGCCCGCACCGCCAAAAGGATCCAGCACCACACCACCGGGCGGACAGCCGGCGGCAATGCAGCGGCGCGGCAACGCTTCCGGGAAGGTGGCAAAGTGTGCGTCTTTAAAGGGTCTGGTGGCCATTTCCCAAACCTCGAAGGTCTGAGGGCTTTCATAATTACGCAGATTACGACCACCGGACTGCTGTTCTGCCAGTGTCATCTTGTCCCAGCGGTCATTAAAACCGGCATGGCGCCGGCTATGACCCCGCTGCTTGTCTTTCTTTGGTCCACCTACAGCTTTCATCATGCCATTAATTTTGGCGCCGCCATTTGCGCGATTGCTTCCTTTTTGATTTTCAATATCTTGAGACCAGCGCTGTAAACTTGAATCAGCGGCACAGCGGCGCACCGTCCTGGCGTCATAGTCATACCGAGCCGACTTTGTGAAGAGGAAGATTTTTTCATGTGATGTGGCTGGTCGGTCATACACACTTTCCGGCATCGGGTTAGGCTTTGCCCAAATAATTTCACTGCGCACCCACCAGCCAAATTCTTGCATTTTAATAGCGAAACGATTTGGCATCATGCACAGGTCTTTGGCCTTTAGGACGCCGCCGATGGTGCTAAACGGCTTGTCGACAAAGCCACGATCATCATCAGTAATATCAGCTGCCTTGCGGCCATTGGCCGTGGATGCATAACAATCACCGTAATTCACCCAGCAGGTGCCGGATGGCTTCAGTACCCGCCATATCTCAGCAAACACTTTGTTCACCATTAATTCTAGATGGTCGTCGAGCGTGGCCTCCATACCCAGCTGACCGGCAACACCGTAATCCCGCAGGCCCCAATAAGGCGGACTGGTTACCACACAGTCGACGCTTGCGTCCGGCAGCGTGCGCAGATGCTCCAGAACATCACCCACAAGAATGACCACGTCTTTCGCGGCGGATAGCGGACAATGCGTCATCAGAGCAGCCCCCACTTTTCAAGCTGGTTAAGTACACCGTCCAGGCTGTCGTGTACTGCGTAGGGCATGGCATAGCTGTCGATAATGTCCCTTACGATGATCTGTTTGTCGGACAATTTGCCCTCAACCGGCTTGTTGCGCCGCCCGGTTTTTGTCGGGCGCTTCAATTCAATGAAAAAGGCACCGCTGCGGGCAAGAAAAACAAGGTCAGGCACGCCGGGCCGCACGCCCATCGCCTTCAACAGCGCGGCGGTTTTGGGCGGCCGCTTCTCACCGTTGGCGGGGTGAAAACAGAAAAACTTGCGCGCGGAAAAGGGAATGGCATCCAGCGCCCGGATAATGGCCTTTTGCAAACCGGCCTCGGTTTGAGTGCTACCTATGATCACGGCAGTTCCTTCCTGTATAAGTGGCGGGTGGTATGCCCGGTACCCGCCGGACCGGGGTCCTATAGGGACGCGGCAGACGCCCCTACTGCATCCTCGGGAGTAGTTTTTAGGCGGTGTTAGTTTTTTCGAATATATCAATAGCTGACTCTAGGCCCCGAAGTGTCTTGACAGTCGGGTTCCAGCCGTCATCATCGATAAACCGTAGCCGGGTATCGTGCATACCTGCCATTTTTGCCAAACGCGCTTTTGGTAAATTGTGCTTTGCCGCAAATGCACGAATGCGCTTAATAGACTGGTCTACCTTCATGATATAGCCTGTTTGTTAATAACAACTTGATAAAATATACACGCACAATCGTGCGGCTGCAAGGCTTATTCGCATTTAGGTGCATTTTATTGTTGACTATTCGCACTTATCTGCGTAATCTTCATCTATCAGCAGCGACACATGAGCCTGCACCACCCGCGTCAGACCCGGCCACATGCGCCACCGTGACAGGGCAATTAAAGGGGAGAGGTAATGGACGGCCAAAATTATATCACCCGTGAGCAAGATCGGATCATTGACGATCTGACCGGCTATCCGAAACCGCGTGGTCGCGTTGCCTGCGCCTTGCAAGATCAACTGGCGGCGCTTGACGAATTTGAAACGGTATTTGACCGCCTGACATCTATGAAGGGCGAGGCTGTCGCCATCGCTGCCCGCATATCAGGCTGTAATCTGTCAGAGGCCGTTAATGACCTGTTACTGGCGGCGATCGATGATGTCGAAGACCTGATTTGCGCTGAGATTGAAAAGATTACAGGGGACAGAGTATGACCAAATTTATTAGTCTGCAACATGAGTTGGCCGTTTTAAAGCGGCACGTGCCGCCGGTCGCAGAGCAGCAGCACCGGATCAGCCCGCCAGCCCCTGACGTCCCTGTCAGTCGCGAGCGACGCGCCGACACACACAGGCGCGCCCGCACAACAGTGGAGGCGGTTAACCTGCAGGTTGGTGGACTGATTGATGTGGCCGATCATTTCAGGGACAGTATTAATCGCCGCCGGGCCGCCATCCTGCTCGCCGACATACTGGCCGATATGCGAAAATTCATCGAATTTCTGGACGATGAAGAAGCACAAGGGGGTAAATCATGACAGAATCAAAGTCGATTACTGCCTACAAAGCCTTTAACGACGACCTGACCTGTCGCGGTTTCCAGTATGCGATTGGCCAGAGCTACTCCCATACTGGCGATGTAGTGATTTGTAGAGCTGGTTTTCATGCCTGCACCGTTCCCTTTGATTGCTGGAGCTATTATGAACAGGCAAAAACTTTTGCGCAGGTTAATATAGAGGGGGACATATGCCAATCATCAGACGATAGCAAAATAGCAGGCTCAAAAATAACTCTTATTAGTAAATTGTCCATGGCCGAATGGATAAAGGAACAGGTAAATACTGTTGCAAATCTCTGCCTGCAGAAAACCGCCGCCACAACGGGGAACTGGGCACACGCCGCCACGACGGGGGACTGCGCACACGCCGCCACAACGGGGGACTGGGCACACGCCGCCACGACGGGGGACTGGGCACACGCCGCCACGACGGGGAGCCGGGCACACGCCGCCACAACGGGGAACAGTGCATACGCCGCCACGACGGGGGACTGGGCACACGCCGCCACGACGGGGAGCCGGGCACACGCCGCCACAACGGGGAACAGTGCATACGCCGCCACGAC
>Ga0316209_1001102_pt1 | contig 32276 bp, 30 predicted proteins | sample 6monopyrite_MG_FD_204945 | JGI IMG/M metagenome (GOLD analysis project Ga0316209, IMG submission 204945) | Microbial mat bacterial communities from mineral coupon in-situ incubated in ocean water Damariscotta River, Maine, United States -... | ecosystem: Environmental > Aquatic > Marine >...
CATGATTTGACTGTCTATATATCTTGATTTTTTACCCTCAAGGGGCACAATGTCATGCAGAATCTCCTTCGTTTATTTTACGAGAAAATTCTACTTTTGAGTGCGACTATTTTTCGGGGGGATTACCGGCTCATTGATGGCTCAAGATTATTCGATTTCATAAATGAAAAATAATCAGCGCTTCCGTACTGACTGCCTTGATCACTATGGACTAATACCTTTATCGTTGACGGCCAAATACAGTTGGTCATCATGATGATCTACGCGGCCACAATACTCTGTGCCTCTGTCAGTGAGCATACGCAGCATCGGTAGCTCATGCTCTTTAAAGTAAGGTAAAACTTACGCGACAACTGATTCCTTTTTCCCCGACTGTCCTGCGTCCGTCACGTCCCCGTATAACCTAGTTCATAAATGAACTCGTTACACTACGACATGACTACCTCAATGACTCTACGGCCACTAAAGCCGCTCCTGCATTTCTTCGTCGTTCGCTATCGCTCTCAACTACGAAAGGGCAGACCGCGTGGACTATCGGGGACTAATCGCCCTCGCTTCGCTCTCCATGGCGATCAGCGATGGCGATCAGCGATTGCCGATAACCCTTTTTTTTCAATAAAAAAAGCCTGCCACCATCACTTGGTAGCAGGCTTTTTTGTTGACCAACTATCTTAGCGTGAAGCGCGTTTACGCTCGGTCTCTTTCAGGAATTTTTTACGCACACGGGTGAAGTGTGGAGTGACTTCAACCAGTTCATCGTCATCGATAAATTCCAGCGCCTGTTCCAGTGTCATTCTAATCGGTGGTGTCAGAATCAGATTTTCATCGGTACCGGCTGCGCGAATATTATTGAGCTGTTTCGCCTTGAGTGGGTTCACTACCAGGTCATTGTCGCGAGAGTGAATGCCGATCACCATGCCCTCATAGACTTCCTCTGCATGACCGATGAAAAGGCGGCCACGCTCCTGTAGATTAAACAGTGCATACGCGAGTGCCTTACCTGCTGCATTGGCGATCAATACACCGTTGACACGCTGGCCGTAATCATTTTTCTTCATTGGGCCGTAGCTATCGAAGACGTTGTAGATCAGACCACTGCCCTGCGTGGCGGTAAGAAATTCAGTACGGAAACCGATCAAACCGCGAGAAGGAATGAAGTAATCAAGGCGCACGCGCCCTTTGCCATCGGGCATCATGTTTTTCAGGTCGCCACCACGGGTGCCGAGTTTCTCCATGACGCCACCCTGATGGGTCTCTTCTACGTCGACGGTGAGCTGCTCGTAGGGTTCCTGTTTCTCACCATCGATTTCGCGAATGATCACTTCAGGACGAGAAACACCGAGTTCAAAACCTTCGCGGCGCATGTTTTCAATCAGGATCGAGAGATGCAGTTCACCACGTCCGGAGACACGAAATCTGTCGGGGTCGGCGGTATCATCAACGCGTAGCGCAACATTGTGCACCAGTTCTTTGGTGAGGCGTTCACGGATCTGACGTGAGGTGACAAACTTGCCATCTTTACCGACGAAGGGTGAGTTGTTGACCTGAAAGGTCATGCTCACGGTAGGTTCATCAACACTGAGCGGCGGCAGCGCTTCGATACAACTCGGATCGCACAGGGTGTCGGAAATACCAAGGCCATCGATGCCGGTAAAGCAGATGATGTCACCCGCCTGCGCCTCAGGCACTTCGACGCGCTCCAGTCCCATGAAGCCAGAGACCTGCAGGATACGGCCGTTGCGCTGCTTGCCTTCGCGATCAACGATGACAACCTGGGTATTGGTCTTAACAGTACCGCGAGTGATACGCCCGATGCCGATTACGCCAACATAGCTGTTGAAATCAATGGAGCTGACCTGCATCTGAAACGGGCCATTTGGATCAACGTCTGGGGCGGATACTTTATCGATGATGGTTTGAAAGATTGGGGTCATGTCGCCTTCGCGGGCATCGACATCAAAACTGGCGTAACCGTTAAGGCCTGAGCAGTAGACGACTGGAAAGTCGAGCTGTTCATCGGTTGCGCCGAGGCGATCAAAGAGGTCGAAGGTCTGATCGAGTACCCAGTCAGGGCGTGCACTTGGCCGGTCGATCTTATTGATGACCACGATCGGCTTGAGGCCAAGGTCGAACGCCTTCTGGGTCACAAAACGGGTTTGTGGCATCGGGCCATCCACAGCGTCTACCAGTAGCAGTACGCAGTCGACCATCGACAGGACGCGTTCAACCTCGCCGCCGAAGTCGGCATGGCCGGGGGTGTCGACGATGTTGATGCGATAGTCATTCCAGGTGATAGCGGTGTTCTTCGCCAGAATGGTGATGCCACGCTCTTTCTCCAGCGTGTTGGAGTCCATCACGCGTTCAGTCGGTGCGCTACGGCTATCCAGGGTGCCAGACTGCTGTAGGAGTTGATCGACGAGCGTGGTTTTGCCATGATCGACATGGGCGATGATGGCAATGTTGCGAAGATTCTGAATCACGGATGTAGGCTTCCAATGTGCAAAAGGCGCAGATTATACCCGATACCGGGCTATAGAGCACTTACATAATACGATGAACGATCATGTGTTTTGAGTGCCGCTCAAAGTGGGCGCGGGTATTAGCGATGAATTATATTGTAACCATTTGATATATTTAGTAAATTCCAACATCAAGGTAATATCTAGAGATTTTTTTAATGGCGATGACGAAAGCAGCTGTGCGTAGGTCTTCTATCTTTTCATTAGCATGAAGGGTCTCATGCATATCCTGATAGGCGTTCCGCATAGTGTCATCGAGGCCTGAGCGCACGAGGTCGATCTCACTGGCGCCACGCACGATCATTGATCGAGTCGACTCAGAAATTTTCGAGCCGGTGGCCTCTTCGAGCAAGTTGGCATATTCATGGCCGCGTAACTCATCATAGCGTCGTTCCATGCGCCCAAACCGGATGTGTGACAGATTACGGATCCATTCGAAATAGGAGACCGTGACACCGCCAGCATTGACATAGATGTCAGGCATAATCACGATGCCGCGCTTTTTAAGGATGTTATCGGCGTCATAAGTGATGGGGCCGTTGGCGGCTTCAACAATCATTTTGGCCTGAATACGTTCTGCGTTCTCTTTGGTAATTTGACTCTCCAGCGCGGCGGGAATCAAAATGTCGCATGGCATTTCGAGCGCCCCTTTGTTATCAGGGGAGAAGTGACCGCCGGGAAAGTCTTTGAATGAACCGTGTTCGACGCGGTGCTGGTAGATCGCTTCAACATCCAGCCCGTTTTCATCGCTGAGCACGCCGTCGTATTCGATAATAGCAATGATCTTGGCATCGTCTTCTTCTTGCAGGAATTTGGCGGCGTGGTAACCCACGTTGCCCAGTCCCTGCACAATCACCCGTTTACCGGCAAGGCCTGCGCTAAGATTAGCTGAAGCGACGTCTTTTGGGTGGCGAAAGAATTCACGAATGGCGTACTGCACGCCGCGCCCGGTAGCCTCAACGCGTCCGCGAATGCCGCCTTGTTCTACAGGCTTACCCGTAACGCAGGCCTGGTAATTGATGTCTTCAGGATTGAGGTGTTTATAAGTGTCGGCAATCCACGCCATCTCACGCTGGCCGGTGCCTACATCCGGGGCGGGGACATTGGTGGCAGGATTAAGAAAGCCTTTACGTACCAGCTCTAACGTATAGCGGCGCGTGATGAGTTGCATTTCATCACGCGAGTATTTAGATGGATCGATATGCAGCGCGCCTTTGGAACCACCAAAGGGGACGTCGACCAATGCGCATTTATAGGTCATTAATGACGCTAATGCTTCAACTTCGTCCTGGTCTGAGTGAGGCGCGAACCGGATACCGCCTTTTGCGGGCAATCGATGGGTGCTATGCACGGCGCGCCAGCCTGTAAAGGTTTCTATCTGACCGCGTATCTTGACGGGGAACTTGACCTGCAATACAGAGTCACACGCTTTAATCGTCTGTGCAGTGCCTTCATCAAGTTCTAGAATAGAGAGTGCATGGTCGACCATGCGGTCAACATTGCTACTGAAAGAGGGGCTGGGGGTGGGGGTGGTTTCTTTTTTTGGCACAGTCTTGCTCCCTTATCTAAAGGTAGATAGTCTTCCTAACGGGTTCGATTGCTTTGCTAACATATAAAGCTAACCACTTTAATATCGGCGCCGCCAGTAGTACTAGTAACCCTTTAGGCGTAACGAAGAGGTACCGATATGTGAATGGTTACGGCCAGTTTACACTTTTCATTAGTATATTGAGACCTTTGCACGAGCAGTTGAGAACTAAGCTCGATAATCTGAGATAATAGCTTAAATTCATGATGCTTCCCGGAAAAAATAAAATGGCATAAAAAAACCTTAAGCGACGCAGCTTGGTAGAATCGATGCTCATTGAGCATGATGCTTTAAAAGAGTTGGATGATGTTCATGAGCTGATTACCTGGTCACGTATAGAAACCCTGCTATCAGACATACACACGAAAACCGATTGTGTCGCTACTTCGCTAAAAATTATTCGGCGTCCATGCCGATAATTCACTCACTTACGCGACAACTGATTCCTTTTTCCCCGACTGTCCTGCGTCCGTCACGTCTCCGTATAACCTAGTTCATAAATGAACTCGTACACTACGACATGACTACCTCAATGACTCTACGGCCACTAAAGCCGCTCCTGCATTTCTTCGTCGTTCGCTATCGCGCTCTCAACTACGAAAGGGCAGACCGCGTGGACTATCGGGGACTAATCGCCCTCGCTTCGCTCTCCATGGCGATCAGCGAACGACTATGCCTGGTATAACCAACTGACTGGCAAAGAAATATTCTTTGTCACCCGGCTTAAAACCAATGCAACATACCGCCAGGTAAGCCGTCGACCGGTATTACAAAGCAAGGTGGCAGATCGAACTATTTTTCAAATGGATTAAACAAAACCTGAAAATCAAATCGTTTGTGGGCACAAGCAAGAATGCGGTCATGACGCAGATCTGGATTGCCTTGTGTATTTATTTGCTGCTGGCATTCATCGAGTTTCAGTCAAAGTTGCAGAAAAGCACACAACATGAAGCCTTGCAGTACCGATTAAATGACCGGGACCAAGAGAATTCACGACTAAATAGCCAGCTGGATCAGGCACAGCGTAACCTCGATCATTACCGTGACACAGTACAAAAGCAACGTGACCAGGAACGCGCAGATTTTGAACGCCAGCTGATGAGTCTCGAACAAACACTAAAACAGGAACAGCAGGAAAACCAGTAAATTCGGCACAATCAGGGGCGCGTTGCGGTTGAGAACGAACTAACCAAAGCTGAGACTGCGCGTGATCATATTCAGGGTGTTAATAAAACATTGGGCGATCTGAGCGACCAACAGAACAAGGAAGTCCTTAGGCACAGCAGAGTCTCGCAGACTTGAATGTCAGTTTTGAGCTGGCCCAGCAATGCAATCAAACGTCTAAAGAGAAATCCAAAACCCTGGAAGAACAAGTGATGCAGCTGGAAAAACAAACCGCTGTGGCACAGGATAAAATAAAAGTTTTAACCGTGTCTAATGAAAAAGCTGAAGGCGATTGTGTCGCTACTCCGCTAAAAATTATTGGGCGTCCATACCCTAAAGCAAGAAAAGGCCAATATCGAAGGGCAGTTTAAGCAAATGCAACGCTCGTTATAGCAGTGGGCATTTTGATAATTCTGATTGTTTTAGAGAGAGAGTTAGCCAAAATTTGGCGGATTCCCGACCGGCCCTCAAAAAGTCAAGGCCTTTAGTCCACCTATAGGTGACTCCGCTCAAAACTCGCTGTTATAAGCGCTAGCGAATGACGTAGAGGATGCTGCAATGGCTATCCATCGCCATAGGATTATTGTCGATTTAGGGAACCTCTGGTTTATTCTGAGCGAAGTAGATTGTGATCTAAAACTTTCAGATTTAAGGCGAGAATCGCACGTAATAGCGAGCTATTGCGAATGTTTTCAACGCAGAAGCTGAATGTTTTAGGCGCAAGATACGATCTCATGAATAAATCAGAGGTTTCTTAGCTAATACTTTATCACTTTAGTACTTTAGTACTATCTCGTAGTCCCATCCCAACAAGCAACAGCCCGATTAATGAAATCATTAGATAAAGCAGCGATGAGATGCCATGCAATCGACCAAAAGTGACAGCAAGTTCTGAACCTTCAATGACCGAGCCCTGCGCCTTAAGATCAGCCATCATCGGTTGTAACACAAACAACATCACGCAGACGATGACGAGCATTGCCAGCAACCCCCAAGCGCGCCACTGCCGTAACCACTGCGTTCCCACAGTAGCAAGGCAACCGATACTTAACACAATGGCGATACCGAGCCCACCCCAGCTGATGACATTAAACAGTTTACCCGCAAGCATTCCGGCAAGCTGCCTGTCATCAAGTGATGCAAAGAGTACCGGCGCGGCGATATAACCGATGGCACATAGTGCACCCACCCATAGCGCCATCATTACACGTTCAACCTTTTCAAATTTTGATGCTGAAATCAAAGCCATTACTAATCAACCTTATGTGGATTCCTTCATTGGTACCATTCAAGCTTTTACTTAATTAAACATATTTGATTGAGAGAATTTCATACTCAATCACGCCGCCGGGCGCCTGTACAGTGGCAATGTCTTCGACTTGCTTGCCGATCAGTGCACGTGCAATCGGTGAACTCACTGAAATTTTATTGACCTTGATATCAGCCTCATCAACACCGACAATTTGATAGGTCACTTCTTCAGCAGTCGCTTCATTGCACAACTTTACCGTCGCACCAAAGACAATTTTTCCACTAGAGTTCAGTTTGGTAACATCGATGATCTCTGCATTACCCAGTTTGCCATCGATATCATTGATGCGTCCTTCAATAAAACTCTGCTGCTCTTTGGCTGCGTGGTACTCGGCATTCTCTTTCAGGTCACCATGTGCGCGTGCCTCTGAGATCGCCGCGATCACGCGCGGGCGCGCAACCGTCTTCAACTCTTCCAGTTCTTTACGCAGGCTTTCGGCACCTGCCAGGGTCAATGGAACCTTATTCATGCATTTAACTCCTTATGCAGCTCTTGTAAACTATTTACAGCGTCCTGATCGATCTGCTTAAGCGCCATAGCCGTCACATGGGCACCTGCAATCGTTGTTGTGTAGGTTAATTTATGTTGTAACGCAGCGCGTCGAATATGACTTGAGTCTGATACTGCACGCTTACCCGCTGTCGTATTAATAATAAAACAGACTTCATCATTTTTAATCATATCAACAATGTGCGGTCGCCCTTCCGCTACCTTATTTACCATTTCGGATGGAATTCCCGCTTCATCTAATGCGATTTTGGTACCACGCGTCGCAATAATTTCATATCCCATATCACACAACATCTGTGCAACCTCAACCGCCTTCGGCTTATCACCATCGCGTACGCTGATAAAGACGCGCCCACCACGCGGCAAGTCGACGCCCGCGCCTAACTGTGCCTTGGCAAACGCCTCAGCGAAAGTGCGGCCAACCCCCATCACTTCACCGGTAGACTTCATCTCCGGCCCCAGCAACGTATCGACACCCGGGAACTTGGAAAATGGGAATACAGCCTCTTTCACTGAATAGTACTCAGGCACAATCTCTTTAGTCACGCCCTGCTCGGCAAGTGTTGTGCCCGCCATGCAGCGTGCACCAATCTTCGCCAGCGATATGCCACACGCCTTTGAAACAAAAGGCACGGTACGTGATGCGCGCGGATTAACCTCAAGTACGTAAATATCATTATCCTTAATCGCAAACTGGACATTCATCAGCCCTTTCACTTTAAGGCCAAGTGCCAGCTCCTTAGTCTGCACTCGTATCTGATCTACGATCGCAGGATCAAGGCTATAGGTTGGCAGTGAACAGGCTGAATCACCGGAATGAATCCCCGCCTGCTCAATATGTTCCATGATGCCGCCAATCACAACCTCTGTGCCATCGCTCACGGCATCGACATCAATCTCAATCGCATCACTTAAAAAACGATCCAGCAGTACGGGTGAGTCATTGGAGACCTGTACCGCTTCCGTCATGTAACGCTTTAGATCATCTTCATTATGCACGATCTCCATTGCGCGGCCACCCAGTACATAAGATGGGCGTACCACTAACGGAAAACCGATATCCTTGGCCAGCTCAACCGCCTGTGCTTCGTTTCGCGCCGTGGCATTGGGCGGCTGTTGCAGGTTTAAATCCTGGATCAACTGTTGAAAGCGCTCACGGTCTTCGGCAAGATCGATCGCATCGGGTGAAGTACCAATGATCGGCGTACCCGCCGCCTCCAGCGCACGTGCCAGTTTCAACGGTGTCTGCCCACCGTACTGCACAATCACACCTTTGGGTTTTTCAACCGCGATAATTTCCAGCACATCTTCCAGTGTCAGCGGTTCGAAATAGAGTCGATCCGAAGTGTCGTAATCGGTTGAAACGGTCTCAGGATTACAATTAACCATAATGGTTTCGTAACCATCTTCACGCATCGCAAAGGCGGCCTGTACACAGCAGTAATCAAACTCGATGCCCTGTCCGATACGGTTAGGGCCGCCACCCAGCACCATAATTTTATCGCGTGTTGAAGGGGCGGCTTCACACTCCTCTTCGTAGGTCGAATAGAGATAGGCGGTGCTCGATGCAAACTCGGCCGCGCAAGAATCAACACGCTTATAAACAGGATGGATATCGAGCTTGTTACGCAGTGCGCGTAGTTTATCTTCGTGAGATTGCAACAGCGTGGCGAGACGACGGTCAGAGAAACCTTTGCGTTTTAAAGCATATAGCTCATCACGGGTAAAACTCTCTAATGTACGCCCCTTGATACCTTTTTCGAGCGCGACCAGCTGTTCGATCTGCACCAGAAACCATGGGTCAACTTTACATAGGCGGAAGACCTCATCTACCGACAACCCATACCGAAACGCATCCGCGATATACCAGACCCGGTCGGGACCCGGTGAACCGAGTTCCTGTTGAATAATTTCAAGCGCATCTTCAGAGGTCACATCAAGCATTTCATTGAGACCATCCATACCCGTCTCCAGTCCACGTAATGCCTTTTGTAAAGACTCCTGAAAGGTCCGCCCAATCGCCATCACTTCACCGACTGACTTCATCTGAGTGGTCAAACGTGAATCCGCTTTAGGAAATTTCTCAAAGGTAAAGCGCGGTACTTTTGTCACAATGTAATCGATGGTGGGTTCGAATGACGCCGGGGTCGCGCCGCCGGTGATCTCGTTGCTCAACTCATCGAGGGTGTAGCCAATTGCCAGTTTTGCTGCCACACGCGCGATGGGGAAACCGGTTGCCTTTGATGCCAGTGCGGATGATCGTGACACCCGCGGATTCATCTCAATGATGATCAGGCGGCCATCGACAGGATTGATGCCAAACTGCACATTGGAACCACCCGTCTCAACACCTATCTTTCTCAGCACAGCGAGTGAAGCATCACGCAGCTTCTGATATTCCTTATCTGTCAGCGTCAACGCGGGCGCGATGGTAATCGAGTCACCAGTGTGCACCCCCATCGGGTCAAAATTCTCAATCGAGCAGATGATAATACAGTTATCATTCCGATCCCGTACCACTTCCATCTCATACTCTTTCCAGCCGACCAATGACTCTTCAATCAGCAGCTCATTGGTCGGCGATAGATCGAGGCCGCGTTCGCAGATCTCGACAAACTCCTCACGGTTGTAGGCGATACCACCGCCGCTACCACCAAGCGTAAACGACGGACGAATCACCGTCGGGAAACCGATCTTCTTCTGTACCTGAAACGCTTCTTCCATACTGTGTGCAATACTGGAACGCGGTGACTCAAGTCCGATGCTATCCATCGCCTTGCGGAAACGGTCGCGATCTTCAGCCATATCGATGGCATCGATAGAGGCACCGATCATCGCCACACCAAATTTTTCAAGGATCCCTTCGCGCGCAAGGTCGAGCGCGCAGTTCAGTGCCGTCTGCCCACCCATCGTCGGTAGCAACGCATCCGGGCGCTCTTTTTCGATGATTTTGGCCACGGTCTGCCAACGCACCGGTTCTATATAGGTCGCATCCGCCATCTCCGGGTCAGTCATGATCGTCGCTGGATTGGAGTTCACCAACACCACACGATAACCCTCTTCGCGTAGCGCCTTGCAGGCCTGCGCCCCAGAATAGTCGAACTCGCACGCCTGGCCGATGATGATGGGGCCCGCGCCAATCACTAGAACACTTTTTATATCAGTACGTTTTGGCATTTTTTATTTCAGTAAAAGGTCACAATAAAAGTTCACGTAGAAGTCCGTTACTTGGGTCATTGACGTTGTTGCATCAGCTCAATAAAGTGATCGAATAGAAAGGCGGCATCATGCGGCCCCGGACTTGCCTCAGGATGCCCCTGGAAACCGAAAGCGGGTTTTTCAGTGTGGTGGATCCCCTGTAGCGATTGATCAAACAGCGAGCGATGTGTCGCGCGCAGCGTGGTGGGCAATGTTGCCTCGACCACGGCAAAACCGTGATTTTGGCTGGTGATCATCACCGCGCCGCTTTCGAGATCCTGCACCGGATGGTTGGCACCGTGGTGACCGAATTTCATCTTCTCAGTCTCAGCACCACAGGCAAGTGCCAGCAATTGATGACCGAGGCAGATACCAAACAGCGGGATATCGGTCGTTTCGAGAAAGGTACGAATTGCGCTGATGGCATAATCACACGGCGCAGGATCACCCGGGCCATTAGATAAAAATATTCCATCAGGTTGCATTGCAAGCACTTCGCTAGCCGCTGTTTGCGCCGGAACCACTGTGACATTGCAACCACGCTCCACCAGCATGCGCAGGATATTTCGTTTTACCCCGAAGTCGTAGGCGACTACGTTGAATCGGGGGCCGTCTGCTGCGTGCTGTATGGTTGAAGTAGACCAAGATCCGACGCCTTGATCCCACGGGTACGGCTTGTCCGTCGTCACCGCTTTGGCCAGGTCCATCCCCTGCAAACCGGGAAAGCCACGTGCAGCTGTTAGTGCAGCCGCTTCGTCAATCGTATTACCTGTGACGATGCAGCCGTTCTGCGCCCCTTTATCGCGCAAGATTCGCGTCAGTCGGCGTGTGTCGATATCGGCAATGCCAATCACATTGTGGCGTTCGAGATAAGAGGCCAGAGACGCTTCTGCACGCCAGCTGCTGTGGGTCAGTGGCAGGTCACGAATCACCAGTCCGCTGGCGGCAATCCCGCCCGACTCTTCATCATCGGCGTTGACGCCAACATTGCCAATATGGGGCTGGGTCAGGGTTACAATTTGCTTTGAATAGGAGGGGTCGGTGAGAATCTCCTGATAACCCGTGATCGAGGTGTTAAACACCACCTCTCCCGTCGTTTCACCTTCAGCGCCAATAGCACTTCCCCAGAACAAACTTCCATCTTCAAGGGCTAATAAGGCAGGTAGCGACACATTCTTCTCCAGCAGATAGACAAAACGGGAAGAGTCATGAACTCATCCCGCTTAAAGAAACTCATTATATTTGTTTGATTGTCTACGCAGCCACCTGAAATCCCGCCTGGAATCAAGGAATCATGCTGTTCAGACGACAGGATTTTACCCTATCTGACGGGAGGGTGTCCATCCAACATCACGATCGATGCGGTAAAAAAGGAGAGATACGACGCGCTATTTCAACTCCAGCACATCTTGCATATCGTACAGCCCTTTCTGATGTGCTTTCAGCCAGACCGCCGCGCGCACTGCGCCGTTCGCAAATGTCATGCGGCTAGAGGCCTTATGGGTAATTTCGACACGCTCTCCGAGGGCGGCAAATAGCACGGTGTGGTCACCGACAATATCGCCGGCGCGGATGGTCTCAAAGCCGATGGTGTTACGTTTACGCTCCCCTGTCTGTCCTTCACGCCCGTAGACCGCGCATTCGTTGAGGTCACGCCCGAGGGTCTCGGCGATCACCTCCCCCATGCGTAGCGCGGTCCCGGAGGGGGCATCGATCTTATGTCGGTGATGCGCCTCAATCACCTCGATGTCGACCTCATCCCCCAGTACTTTGGCCGCCATCTCCAGTAACTTGAAACAGAGATTAACGCCGACACTCATATTCGGCGCAAAAACAATAGGAATATCTTGCGCCGCATCCGTAATCACCTGCTTCTCGGCATCAGAAAATCCAGTGGTACCGATCACCATCGCCTTGCCGGCCGCGCGGCAAATGGCTAGATTGGCCATTGTGACATCCGGGCGGGTAAAATCGACCAGCACATCAAAGTCACCGCTAACCGCCTTAACACCGGCGCTGATGCGCACCTCGGAACGGCCTAGCCCTGCGACCTCTGCTGCATCCGCCCCCACTAACGAGCTTTCAGGGTGCTCTATCGCTGCGCTGAACTGCACCTCATCCGCACGCTGCTGACACGCCTCAATCAGGCAACGCCCCATGCGGCCCGCCGCCCCTGTAATGCCAATCCGGATCATCGACCCCTCTCCCACTTAATTTATTTTTTGTTTATTTACATCCCATTGCTTACCGCGAGTACGGCATTCCAGGGAACTTCAACGGGGAGAGGGCATTCCCCCCCTTTGGTTATATTTTTAAGTCTTCAAAAAACTTCTTCACCCCACCAAACCACGAGTGAGATTTAGGGCTGTGTTTACTGCCAGCATCTTCAAGTGTTCCCTCAAATTCCTGTAAGATCTCTTTCTGCCGGGCGCTGAGACTGACCGGGGTTTCAACAATCACTTTGCACAGCAGGTCACCCACTGCGCCACCGTGGACTGATTTAACGCCCTTTTCACGCAATCTGAAAACACGCCCAGTCTGCGTTTCAGCAGGAACTTTCAACTTCACACGGCCAGACAGTGTCGGCACATCCAGCTCGCCCCCCAGTGCAGCGGTCACAAAACTGATCGGCATTTCGCAATAGAGGTTGCTGCCATCGCGCGAGAAGATTGAATGCGCACGCACGCGCACCTGAACATAGAGATCGCCGGCAGGACCACCATTCTCGCCCGCTTCACCTTCTCCGGAGAGCCGAATGCGATCGCCACTATCAACACCGGCAGGGATCTTCACCGACAATGTCTTGTGTTCCTGCTTACGCCCTTCACCATGACAATCACCACACGGTGATGAGATTGTTTTCCCCCTACCTTTACACTTGGGGCACGCCTGCTGGATCGAAAAGAAGCCCTGCTGCATCCGTACCTGGCCCTGTCCATTACAGGTGGTACAGACCGTGGGTGAACTGCCTTTCTTCGCGCCGCTACCACTACAGGTTTCACATTTGACTTTAGTGGGCAGACGTACTTTAACCGTGGTGCCCTGCACCGCATCTTCGAGACTCAGATCAAGGTCGTAGCGCAGATCGGCACCACGATACGCCTGCTGACCGCCGCCGCCCGCACCACGCGCACCGCCAAAAATATCGCCGAAGACATCATCAAAAATGTCGCTAAAATTACCATTACCCCCACGCGCCCCACCGAAACCACCAGCAGAAGGATCAACACCGGCGTGTCCGAACTGATCATAGGCGGCACGCTTTTGTGGCTCTGCCAATGTTTCGTAAGCCTCTTTGGCCTCTTTAAATTTCTCTTCTGACCCCTTGTTATCAGGGTTACGATCCGGATGATGCTTCATCGCCAGCCGTCGGTAAGCCTTTTTCAACTCGGCGTCCGAGGCGTTTTTCGCGACCCCAAGTACCTCGTAGTAATCCCTTTTTGCCATAGTTCTTTGCCTAAATCTCTAATTCTGAATAAATATTGACCATACATTAAACATAAAAACGCGGGGCGCCAACCCCGCGTTTTTAACGCCCACCCTGATCAGGTGCTGTGCTCAAACATGCCCCACTCCGCACAGCTGTGCATCGGGTATTGTCTGAAAACATCGCACCTCATCGCTCAAGGGCTACTTCTTCTGATCATCCTTTACTTCTTCAAACTCGGCATCAACAACATTGTCACCTTCGTTTTTCTCTGAAGAAGTACTCTCCTGTGCCGCTTCTGCTGCGCCTTCCGAGCCACCTTTTTCGGCATAGGCTTTTTCGGCGATCTTGGCAGAGGCTTCAGTCAACACTGTCGTCTTCGCTTCAATCTGCTCCAGATCATCACTCTTCATCGCAGTCTTAAGCTCTTCGATGGCCGCTTCAATTTTACTCTTCTCTTCAGCGTCAACCTGGTCACCCAAATCTTCAACAGACTTGTTCACTGCATGAATCATGTTGTCCGCCTGATTGCGCGCCGCCACCAGTTCATGGAATTTACGATCATCCTCAGCATGGGCCTCAGCATCCGAAACCATCTGCGCGACCTCTTCATCCGATAAACCACTAGAGGCCTTGATCACAATCGACTGTTCTTTACCGGTGGCTTTATCTTTCGCCGATACATTGAGAATACCGTTGGCATCGATATCGAAACTGACTTCGATCTGCGGTGTGCCACGCTGTGCTGGCGGGATGTCACTCAGGTCAAATCGTCCCAGTGATTTATTCGCTGCTGCCACTTCACGTTCACCCTGCAATACATGTACGGTCACTGCGGTCTGATTATCATCAGCCGTCGAGAAGACCTGACTCGCCTTGGTTGGAATGGTGGTGTTCTTTTCGATCAACTTGGTCATCACACCGCCCATGGTTTCAATACCAAGAGACAACGGTGTGACATCGAGCAGCAGTACGTCTTTAACTTCGCCACCCAACACACCGCCCTGAATCGCCGCGCCAACCGCGACGGCTTCATCTGGGTTCACGTCACGACGTGGCTCACGACCAAAGAAGTTTTGCACCGCTTCCTGCACCATCGGCATACGCGTCTGACCACCGACTAAAATGACTTCATCGATATCAGAGGCGCTGAGACCAGCATCCTTCAGTGCAATTTTACAGGGTTCAATGGTACCCAGCACAAGTTCTTCTACCAGTGATTCCAGCTTGGCGCGGGTCATCTTGATATTAAGATGTTTCGGGCCACTCGCATCGGCAGTGATATACGGCAGGTTAACGTCGGTATGCTGGCTGGAAGAGAGTTCAATCTTCGCCTTCTCTGCCGCCTCTTTAAGACGTTGCAACGCCAGAGGGTCGTTGTGCAGATCCACCCCAGAGTCCTTTTTAAATTCATCAGCAAGATAATCGATCAGACGGGTATCAAAATCTTCACCACCGAGGAATGTATCACCATTGGTCGACAGTACTTCGAACTGATGCTCACCCTCAATCTCTGCGATCTCAATGATTGAGATATCAAAGGTACCACCACCCAGATCATAAACTGCAATTTTGGAATCACCGCGGTTTTTGTCCATACCGTAAGCGAGTGCAGCAGCAGTTGGCTCATTGATGATACGTTTTACTTCAAGCCCCGCAATCTTGCCCGCATCTTTGGTCGCCTGACGCTGGGAATCGTTAAAATATGCGGGGACAGTGATGACCGCTTCAGTCACCGTTTCACCCAGAAAATCTTCAGCGGTCTTTTTCATTTTCATCAAGACGCGAGCAGAGACTTCAGGGGCGGCCATCTTGTTGCCATTAACCTCGACCCAGGCATCACCGTTGTCGGCCTTAACAATATTATAGGGCACCAGTTTGATGTCGCGCTGTACCACTTCCTCATCAAAGCGACGTCCAATCAGACGTTTGATAGCATACAGGGTGTTGACAGGATTGGTCACTGCCTGACGCTTGGCTGACATGCCCACCAGAATTTCATTGTCATCAGTGTATGCGACAACAGACGGTGTCGTACGGCTACCTTCGCTGTTCTCAAGCACACGCGGCTTGCCACCATCCATCACTGCTACACACGAGTTGGTGGTACCCAAGTCAATACCAATAATTTTGCCCATATCCTGAATCTCCGTAGTTAAATCTCTTAATACTTACTATTTACTAAAGTCTTATTGCGCTTGCATGCTATATAGCGATGGTAATTCGGCTTTTCAAGCGGTCTCATCAATTTTATTCTGTGAATCACCTTGCGCTGCTGCGGCCTTTGATACCACCACCATCGCCGGGCGAATCAGGCGATCATTTAATACATAGCCTTTCTGAAACACCGTCATCACGGTATTGGGCTCAAAATCAGCGGTCTCCTGACTCGACATCGCTTGATGAAACTCAGGGTTAAATTTTTCACCCTGCGGGCTAACCTCTTTAACACCAAATTTGTCGAGCACCCCACTGAACATCTGTAATGTCAGCGCCATCCCTTCACGTACCTTATCCTGACCTTCTCCCTCAGTAATAACGGTCAATCCTAGCTCCATACTATCCTTAATAGGAATCAGCTCCTGCGCTAGCTTCTCAACACCATATTTATGGGCATTAGCCAGTTCACGCTCTGCGCGTCGTTGCGCATTTGAGAGGTCGGCACGTGCTATCAATAATTGATTCCAGTGCTCATCCGCCTTTGCCTGTGCATCTTGCAATGTTAATAATAGCTCTTCGTGTGACAGTACCGGGGCTTCTTCAGCAACAACTTGCTCTTCAGTCACTTCAACCTCAACCTGAGGTTCTTCGATTGTTCCTTCAACAGATGTTTCCTTTTCATTACTCATCATTAAACTCTCCAGCAATATCAAATAATAATTTATATATAGGGACTATTTTGACTGAGCCAAGGCCGCACTGACCAATTTCGCCGTCACATCGACAATGGGGATGACACGCTCATATGCCATCCGTGTCGGACCAATCACACCCAAAATCCCCAGCACCTCGCCATCCACCTGATAACCCGACGTCACCATGCTGCACTCATCCAGCACACCGTAACCCGACTCTTCACCGATGAAGATCTGCACCCCATCGCCATCAATACATCGATCCAGCAGTTGCAGGATCTGTTGCTTTTCATTGAAGGCCTCAAACAAACCACGTAACTTTTCGATGTTTGAGAGCTCTTCAAACCCCATCAAGCAGGTCTGACCGCTCATCACAAAGTCATCACTATTCGACGAGGATGACGGCTGATCGAACACCTGTTCCGCCATCGTAATCGCCTGTTGCATCATCTGCTCCATGCCGACCTTGGTCTCACGCAACTCCTTGAGAATGCGATGCCGCACATCAAACAGTTCGCGTCCCGCCAGCTCACTGTTCAGGTAATTGGCTGACTGTTGCAACTCCGCCGCCGTATAGTGACGATCTACCCGAATGACCGTGTTCTGCACTTCTTTTTCATTAATCACCAGAATCGCCAGAATTCGATTATCCGACAGCGGCATAAATTCGATATGGCGTAACGAAGAACGCTTCGCGGTACGCGGTATCATCACCATACCGGCCATCTCTGTAATGCCCGAGAGATAGCTCGACACCGAAGTCGCCATCTCCTGCTTCGATCCTTCGCCGCTAAACTGGCCACGCATCGTCAAGATCTCACGCTCACTCAGCGGTGTGATCGTCAACAATGAATCCACAAACATGCGATAGCCCTTATTCGTCGGGATTCGCCCAGCCGAGGTGTGGGGCGACTTCACCATGCCCAGTTCTTCAAGATCCGCCATCGCATTTCGGACCGTTGCCGCACTGACATCCAGCCCGGAATCGCGCGCCAGTGCACGTGAACCGACCGGTTGCCCGCTGCGAATATAGCTCTCCACTAACACCTTAAGCAGATGCTGAGCACGTTCTCCAAGTTCTTCTGCCACGCTATGTCTCGGGTCTTTTTAGCTATTTAGGTAAGGAATGCAGATATTAGCACTCGCAATCTTAGAGTGCTAAACTTGAATTTGCAAGTCATTGATAAAATGAAGTTATTGGCGATTTGCGGCGTCCGTGATACTTTCGCCACAAGACGCAGCGAAAATTTATGAGAAATGGAAAAAACGATGACACAACAAACATTTAAAACTGTTGGTCTGATTGGTAAACAGAGTGACCCGCGCGTCGGTGAGGCCCTGCAGACCCTCAGCCAATGGCTATTAGAGCAGGGCCTGACCGTCTACCTTGACGAAGTGAATAGCGATATCGCCACCAGTCATTCGCTGGAAATCTGTACGCGTAATGAAATTGGTGAGCGCTGTGACCTCGCCATCGTAGTCGGGGGCGACGGCACACTACTCAATGCCGCCCGTGCGCTGGCGGATCACCATGTGCCCCTCGTCGGCGTTAACCTTGGTCGCCTCGGTTTTCTCACCGACATTTCACACGATAATATGACTGAATACCTCGGCGATATCCTGCAGGGCCACTACATCACCGAAGAGCGTTTTCTGCTCAACAGCACCATTATTCGTCAGGGTGAAAAGCTCAATGAGGCGAGCGCCTTCAATGACGTCGTGATCCACAAATGGAACGTCGCGCGGATGATCGAGCTGGAGACCTACATTAATGGCAAACTACTCAACCAGCAGCGCTCGGACGGGTTGATCATCTCCACCCCCACCGGCTCAACCGCGTATGCCCTCTCCGCCGGCGGCCCGATCATCGACCCCACACTCAATGCGCTGCTGCTGGTACCCGTATGCCCGCACACCATGAGTAACCGCCCTATCGTGGTCGGTGGCGACAATGAAGTCGAAGTGGTGATCTGCGAACGCAACCATGACAATGCGCAGGTGACCTGTGACGGCCAGATCAGCTTCGGGCTCTCCTCGGGCGATCGCATCCTGATCAAAAAGAAAGAGCAGTCGATCCAGCTGATCCATCCGTCACAGCACGACCATTATGAGATACTCCGGGCCAAACTCCACTGGGCGGAAAACCCGTAACGCCGGGTAACACCATGCTTAATCATATCCACATCCGTAATTTTGCCATCGTCGACCAACTCGATCTCGACTTCAGTCACGGCCTGTCAGTCCTCACCGGCGAAACCGGTACCGGTAAATCAATTTTGATCGATGCACTGGGGCAGGTGCTGGGCGACCGCGCCGACAGCGATATGGTGCGGCACGGCAGCGCCCGTGCCGAGATCAGCGCCACCTTTGAGCTCAGCGACACCACACAGGCCGCCGCATGGCTACAGGCCAATGAACTGGATGACGACGCCAATCCTGGCGAATGCCAACTGCGCCGCACCATTACTAAAGAGGGCCGTTCCAAGGCCTACATCAACGGCCGCCCGACCACGCTACAGATGTTGCGCGAACTGGGCGAACAGCTGGTCGACATCCACGGTCAGCACGAACACCAGTCACTGGTGAGGCGCGATGAACAGCGTCGCCTGCTCGACCACTACGCCAGCCATAAAACAGTGGTCGATGAAGTGGCCAGCACCTTCCGCCAGTGGCAAAAGGTCAAGCGTGAATTCGAAGCGCTCAATGAGGCCGCCAGATCGCGAGATCAGCAGATGGTGCTACTGCGTCACCAGACTGAAGAACTGAAGACGCTCAACCTGACCACGAAAGGCTTGCTACAACTGGAAGCGGAACACAAACGCCTCGCCAATGCTGGTCAGTTAATCAGCAGTAGTCAGGCCGCGCTACAGACACTGGACGATGATGAGCATGCCATCAGCGATCAATTGCATCGCGTCATCGCCCTGCTGCAACCGCTGCTCGAGAGTGACCAACAGCTCGCCGCGGTAGTCGACATGGTCGAGAGCGCTGCGATACAGATCAACGAAGCGACACACGAACTACGCCAGCAGTTTGATGCGCTGGAACTTGACCCACAACGCCTCAACGAAGTGGAACAGCGTCTCAGCGAGATCCATGATGCGGCGCGCAAACACCGCGTGCGGCCAAAAGAGTTGCCCGCACATTACCAGACACTGTGCGACGAGCTGGCATCACTCGACAATGCCGATGCCACGCTTGACCAACTGGAACAGGCGATCGAACAGAAAGCGAACCACTACCGCAAGCTCGCCGCTAAACTGCGCAAAGGGCGACGCAGCGCCGCTAAAAAACTCAATCAATTGGTCACCGAAAATATGCACCGACTCGGCATGCCAGGGGGCGCTTTCGAGATCACCGTCACCCCGCTTCAGTCGGATGATGAGGAAGAAAAATTCACCGTACACGGCACCGAACAGATCGAATTTCTGGTCAGAACCAACCCCAGTCAGGCCGCCAAGGCACTCAGCAAAGTCGCGTCTGGCGGTGAACTGTCGCGCATCAGCCTCGCGATTCAGGTGATCACCTCTCAACAGGGCGGTATTCCAACGCTTATTTTTGACGAAGTCGATGTCGGCATCGGTGGCCGTGTTGCCGAAATTGTGGGCCAGAAACTGCGCGAACTGGGCAATTCACGGCAGGTATTGTGCGTCACGCACTTGCCACAGGTCGCCGCTTTGGGTCATCATCACCTGCAGGTCAACAAGCAGTTGACTGATCAACATGTCGAAACGCAGGTACATGCGTTGAGCGAAGCAGCACGTAACGAAGAGATCGCGCGCATGCTGGGGGGTATCGATATTACGGATCAGACCCGTGCCCATGCGCAGGAGATGATTACAAAGGCGCAGCAGCAACCATAAAACTGGTCAGTAATTTTCCAGTCTAAAACATAGGAGAGAAATCATATGTCAGCCGAACAACGTCGTTTTCCCCGTACCTCGCTCAACGAAGAGAGCATCTATTTTCTGCACACAAATAACGAAGAAAACAACGAACGAATCTATTCGCCAGCCACTATTGTGGATGTCAGCGAAGGTGGGCTTGGCATGCAGGTCGGCATCCCGCATGAAATCGATGATCAACTATGGCTCGAGGGCATCGAAGGATTTACCGGCGTACAGGCCGCACGCGTCAAATGGGTGCAGGACATTGCGGATAAAGAGCTATTTTATATTGGCGTAGAGTTTGAAGAGGCATAGATTACAGACGGCTTCACTATTAAACAGCCATTGTTACTCAAAATACTCCGTATAGTAAATTGATAAAAAAGTGCAGGAGTATAGCGATCTCGATGCGCCTGCTGAGATGGTAAACTGCGCCATAAAACAGGCCGGCGACCGTCGCAAGCAAGACAAACGACAGGCCACCGCCAATGTGTGCCAAACCAAACAGCAGTGATGCCAGACATATTGCTGCGAACCAGCCAAATCGTTTATCACGCCATTTTATAGCTAGAGTATGCTGTACTAATCCTCGAAAAAAGAGCTCTTCTGCCACGCAGGTTACCAGCAGGTTTCCCCACGCCCATAACCAGAAATATTGCAGTGAGCTAAAGCGCGGCATATCGATGCCACCCAGCCACCACACGAATGAAAAAAGCACCAGCGGTGCGATTAAAAAGAATTGCCAGGTCATAGAAAATGCGATTCGTAACTCACCCCAGTGCGCCATCCGCGGCGTAACTAATGCAAGCAATACAAAGGCAACGCAGGCTTTATCCAGATTGCGGTAAGCTTGATCAGTAAACACCGGGATGACTGAAAAACCCGGCAATGCGTGTATCGCCAATGCCAACGCAAGCCCCATGACGACGATGAGCGAAAAATCATGTGGCCAGCCCGTTTCAAACACACCGTACAGATATGCCGCGATGATCAATAACCCTATCCACAAAAGTCCGAACGGTTGCAGCCAGCCCTGCAACAGGCATACAGACAGCGCGCTTGCAAACAGGCACCATGACAGCCAATGGCTGTGCTCACGTTGCGGCAGAAACCACAACGACAACATCGCCAAGGTAAATAACAATAGAAATAAAATAACAGGAAAAGACATCGATCAGTAGCATCTTAATAAAAAAATACGTCGCTCAACCATAGCCATTGATGCTGAGCTGGAAACATTCGACTCACGTTAATCTGGCGAGGTGAGTCTTAATGGTAGCCATTATTAATTTAATTGTGAGGGCATACAACCAATAATCACGCCTGATACTGATAAAACCATGATATTATTAAACCAATACACATAAGCCCCTTCATTCAGGCAAGCGAATCGAAACCCATGTTGTTAGAAAACTTTTTCAGCGAAACGTCCTCCAAAATCCACTTTTCGCGTAAGCAGGCTAGTGACTTTGCCAAAACAATTGCCGGTGATTTCAACCCAATCCATGATGAAGATGCCAAACGCTTTTGTGTTCCCGGTGATTTACTGTTCGCACTGCTGCTGAATAAATACGGTATCAGTCAGAAAATGCGCTTTACTTTCTCCGGCATGGTATCCAATGAAGTGGCGCTACATTTTAATAACACGGCCGACGATAAAATCACCATTGTCGACGATAATAATAAAGAATATCTCAGCATTACACGTAGCGGTGCAACCACCAAAGATACTGCTCTAATTCACAATCTTACCTGTCGCTATGTAGAGTTCTCCGGACAGACGTTTCCACACATCCTTGTGCCGCTGATGGCAAAACACCATGTGATGATCAATCCTGAACGCCCATTAGTGATCTACGAAAGCATGGTGATCGACATCGATGACCTTAACATTGAGCAACCCGAGCTCGAACTCAGCGATTCAACACTAGAAGTCGATGGCAAACGGGGCAACGTGTGCCTGAAATTTAACCTGCTCTCCAAAGGCAACATCATCGGCAAAGGTGAAAAAAGCATGGTACTGAGTGGGCTGCGAGAATATGACGAAAACAAGATTCAGCAATTGATTGAAGGCTACGATGCGCGGAAATCTGGAAATACCAGGCTAGCGTAAATAATAGGATTATATTTTATTGCTGGCCGAGAAGCTTATCGAACTTTCATTCAGCCTGCAATGCTCATTTAAGCTTAATATTCGCCTGAAATATATCATAAAAACATACGCTTAGAAGCGCTATTGATTGCACTTTGATTGGTTGTATTTGACGAGCTAATATAACGACAATAGACGCGGCCAATAATAAAGAAATAACATCTCTTTACGTTAACTATTTAATCGGTGAATATTGCTACAAAAGCGCAAATAGACGACATCATCACTTTGGGAGTCAGGAAATGAGCAAAAAACCAGACGTTGAAAAGATAGGCACCTCATCACTCGGCAACGAAATGAGCCTTAAAGAGTGTGAAGTGATTGCCAATATTATGGAAATCCGCGAGCTCAGTGATGGTGAATATCTCATTGATGAACGGGGCCACGAGCACACCCTCTTTCTACTGGTCGATGGCAGACTCGATGTGATTTCAGAGGCCAACAAAAACAGCCCCGTCTATGCCATGTCACCCGGTGAAGTCGCCGGTACGCGCGCTTTTGTCGATCGAACCCCACGCCGCGCAACCCTGAAAGCCGTCGGCAAAACCACCATCTATACACTGGAACCAGCGCCTTTCGAAGCACTCCTCAAGACCCGCCCCGACATTGTCTATAAAGTGATGCGCGCGCTGTTCCGCATTACTCATGACAATTTAGGACGCATGAATCAGGAGACAGAACAGCTCACCAATTACATCAATAAATCTAACGGCCGTTATTAATAGCAATTAACTACCCTTTGTCGCCGCCCATACACGGCGGTGATAATGGGGCCGGCCCATGTTTCTCACGCCACTCTTCCAGCGTGTAAAGATGCAATGCCAATGCATGCACCCCCGTTTTAAGCTCCGCCGCAAGCACCTGATATAACTTCTGATGGCGTTTCACTAAACCCTCATCAACGAAGCTATCCGACACCATCACCACCTTAAAATGGGATTCTGAACCGGGCGGCACATTATGGTTGCCACTCTCATTGATCACCTCAAGATGCTGCGGTGAAAGCGCGTCATTGAGTTTTTGTTCAATCTGATTTTGCATCTGCATAGTTTATCTCTTCTCAGAAGTCGCCACTGATTGATGTTTCAGACCCCGACGGCCCGAACGAAAATAGCCATGATTATCATAATAGTGCGCATTCCTGTTTGCCTCGTCCCAACCGGGCATTCCCAAAATTGGAAAAGGGGCAAGGTCTTTAGGCACATTCCATTGCTCACGGTCAGCAAGGGCATTGACCAGCGCCCCATCCACCCACGCCAGCTGTTCATCATTACTTAACTGAAAAAAATCGGCTTCGCAGTGAAACAAAATAGCATTAGCAGTCATGCCAATATAAGGTTCAAGCCCTTTCTCATACATCGCATGACCAAAAACGATGCACCTCAGCTGTTGCGGTAACGCTTCACGCTGCTGCCAGAAGAGTGGCTTCCACTGAAACTCCCGGATCATCTGCAACAGATTCTCATCGGATGAAATCACCACCGCGCCGCCTTCATCAAACAGTGACAGCATATTTTCAAGCGGTGATCGTCGGCCCAATTCGGCCCCAGACGCCAGCCGTGCACGTGCCAATGGAATATGAATCTCGTTGATCAGTGCCTTGGTCCGCGGAAACATGATCCACGTTAGCAACTGAAAAAAGTCGTGCCAGTTCTCGGTACGTGTCTGAATGTCACCACTCATATAAATACGCGGCGCATAGTGCTGTTCAAAACTACCCGGTTTATCCGCCTGTGGCACAATACGCAGTGGATTACCATTACGGGTCATGACAGGTGACGGTTGCTGCGCCAACAGCTGCTGATAATCATCCAGTGTCGGCCAGCGAGTATTAAATAAACGGCACCATGCATCAAACGCCATCAAGCTTGCAAACATCGGGGAGCGCGATACGAATTGCGGATCCCATTGCGGTGAAACAGACAACCGAGCCAAAACAGTACGTCCTAACAGCAATCAATGCTGACGATTACGCCAGTAGTTATAGAGCCCAACAACGGAACCCGGCAACATTTCAATCCACGCGTCATACTCTTCATCTTCCATATCGCTCTCTTCATCATCATGCAACAGCGCAAGTTTAGCGATAGGGGCCAACAACGTCTGTTCGGCCTTGGGTAACAACTCCCAGTGCTGGCTTTGACTCGCAACGCCCAGCATAAAACCGAAACACCACCCTTCGTAAGACTCGACCACTTCATCGCCATCCATCTCTTCCAGCATCATCGGTTCAAAAGGTGTCTGACTCGCCAGTGCCGTCGCAATCTCCTGCTGCATACGCAACAGGTAACTGCGCATGCGCGTTTCACTTTCAGTATCAGGAAAGAGTGGTGTGCCCCAAACGGCTTCAAGCCACTCATCACACGCAGTCATCTCTGGTCCTACCGTCAACGCCGTCAGATAGCCATGCGCCTCATCCACGGTTAGACGATCTTCGCCCTCTTCCGTCGCAAGCAGAAAACTATCCAGTTCTGAGAACTCTTCATCTGTCAGTTGGGCTTCGATTTGCGATGGCATTAGTATAAAATCCTGTGAATAGGTGATGCCCGTCAATAATGACATTGCAGGGTAAGCAGCAGGAAAAAGGCGATTGAAACAATCCTGCGGTAGAGGGGGATTTTAATCGATATACTGTCAACATCAAAGTAAACTATGGGAATAAACATGAAAACATCAGGCGAAATTCTGACACTGATGCCAGACCCCGATGTGCTGAAGAAGCTGATGCGCACTCGCATGCCATTTGGCAAATACAGTGGCCGTCTGTTAATCGACCTGCCAGAGCCCTACGTGGTGTGGTTTGCCAGCAAGGGTTTTCCCCGCGGTGAGATTGGCGAACTGCTCAGCATCGTTCATGAAATCAAGATAAATGGGCTCGAATCGCTCCTCGCACCACTCAGAACCAATCCTCGTTAACTGACAAAATCAGCCAGTACTCCCCAATAAAAATTACTGCTGCTCATACAACTCGCGAATCCCCTCAAGACGACGCCGGTTAACACCGAAATCATAGTAGCCACTGCGCGATGCAGAACGCATCTGAATCAACGCGTTTTCATCATCAAAAAAGAAGGTCACATCGTCGACAAAACTCAGCATCGAACTGGTCACCTTGACACGTAAATAAGGTTTAGTGTCTTCAACGATCTCTGCATTATCCAGTTGCGCCAGTGCCGATAACAGGCGCAAACGCGCCGTTGCACGATCACCACCATAGGCCATCGGCGCAATCCTCTGATCGTCACTCGTGGCCTGCGATGAAACGCAATTGGGACGATCAGGGCAAGGCGCTAGTTTTTCATCTGCCATAATAACTGTCGTGACACACCCTAATATAATTGTCAGAAAACCGCATGATAGTAACCGCATCATTGTATCCAGTTCAACACAGGGATCGTCGAAATACTATTCTTAGGTGAACCATCGACCAATTTGTCGCTGTAACTCAAATAGATCAGCGTATTACGTTTAGCGTCATAAAAGCGCACCACCTGCAGCGATTTAAACAATATAGAGGTACTCTTCTTAAACACTTCCTGACCATCTAACTCACCCGACTGTACCCCGCTCGGCAAGGTAATCTTTCCGGTTTGGCGACACGCAATCGCGGCGTCCGAGGTATCCTCAGCGAGGCCCAGTGAACCGCTAACACCACCTGTTTTGGCGCGGCTCAAATGACAGGTCGCCCCCGGAATCAGCGGGTCATCAAATGCCTCAACCACAATCGTATCATTCGCGCCCATCAGTTTGTATTTGGTACTGACGCTCCCTATCTCTTCTGCGCAGAGTTGCGCCGACAAACTCGCCGTCGCTACCATCACTAGCGCCATCATAAAAAACCGGGGATTGCTATGAAAGTAGTTCATTTTTCTGACCTTTTGTAAAAACCATTGGTATTCAAGCCTAGGATTCTAACGCACAAAGCTAAAGGGAGACAGCCAATCTGCCGCTCAATTAGATAGACAGGTCACAAAACAACGATGGAGGCCTTGATAATGTTAAAACGATTAAATGGCATTCCAGTTTACTCAAGCGCTCAAATCACCGTTGACGCAGCGGTTTTCAATACGATACGGGTTGCCACGCAACGCCTCTCGCTGCCGATTAGACTCTCGCTGCCTCGTTTCAAATATATCGATATCATCATCGACCACGACTCCTGGGCCTGTGTCGATAAAAGCCTGAATGACCTGCCGATCATCGCCTGGACTGAGTTTGGCATCACCGCACGCACGGCACTGCACCTGCCAATCACCTGCACAATCTCCAATTACCACTTTCAATCAGGGCAGGTCGCTTCCGGGGCGTTAAACTTCACCAAAGTTGCGTTAGAAAATGAACTCTCAATGCTGGCTGCACAAATTGTTCAAAAGGCATCCACGAATATCTGCGCATTCCCACCATCCGCTGCACCGCTCACACTAAAATAACCGTCCTCTCGCTTCACCCACTGTTTTATATCAATCAGGTATACTGGTTCGTATCACTGCATGCGGAGAGATCAGATTGAACTACTATGCCATCATCATCGGCGCGTTTATTTTTGTCGGACTCATCATCACCGCCGTTGGCTGGCGCGCCTTTCAAAGGGGCAAGGCAACGGCACAGTGGCCAACCGTGAGTGGTGGAATTTGCAAAGCCAACATCGCTTCCGATGAGAACGACCTACTCCCCGACCTCCGTTTTAGCTATACCGTCGATGGAAACAGCTACGAAAGTCGCATTGAATTCCCACCCGGTACCATGCCGATGCCAGGCTTTGCCAGCAATCAACTCGAAAAATATCCACTCGGCAGTGAGATCACTGTCTATTACAATCCTCAGCAGCCAGATAAGGCGACACTGGAACCGGGACGCGCCAATGATGACTGGCTTATTCTTGCAACCGGTATTGGCTTCACTATTATTGGTTTGCTTGCGATGTTTTTTAGCGGGTAAAGTACCCATTAAACAACTGAGAGAGGTTTACTCTGCTCGCCGTTAACTCGCTTTACCTACTCCGTCACGCCAGACCCACATAACCGTTACAAAACTATTCCGTACGCTGACGCACCGCCTCAAACAGGCACACACCGGTCGCCACCGAAACATTGAGGCTCGACACTGAACCCGCCATCGGTATCGAGATCAACACATCACACTGCTCACGCGTGAGGCGTCGTAACCCCTGCCCCTCAGCGCCCAGTACCAGCGCCAACGGTCCTTTGAGGTCCGCCTTAAAAAGCGGCACTTCACCCTCCTCATCCGCGCCCAGTAACCACACCCCTTCATCCTTGAGTAGACGTAATGCACGCGCAAGGTTGGTGACTTGAATCAACGGCACATGCTCTGCGGCCCCACACGCCACTTTACTCACTACCGGTGTAATGCCCACCGCTCGATCTTTGGGAATGATGACCGCATGAACGCCTGCGGCATCGGCTGTGCGTAGGCAGGCACCCAGATTATGTGGGTCCTGTACGCCATCCAGTACTAACAAGAATGGAGGAGCGTCGAGCCCTGCCAGTAATTCTGGAATGTTCAATGCCAGTTGTGTTGAAGACGCGGCATGGCACTCGGCGACCACCCCCTGATGGCGTTCACCGGCCACCATCGCATCGAGCCTGGCATTGGTCGTGCCCTGTAATGTCACGCCGGCCTTATCTGCCAGGCTTTGCAGCCGCTTGATACGCTGGTTTTTCTGCGCCTCGCGCGCAATCCACAACGTCTGGACACGTGCCGCATCCTTTTCCACCATCGCCGTGACAGCATGGATACCAAACAGATAATCGCGATCTGAAACGTTATTCATAGCACTAAAAAATGAGAGTTAAAGGAGGCTGTGCATCAACGGCGACGACGGCGTGCTTTCTTTTTTGCAGGTGCGTCGGACGTTTTACCCGCCTCAGCTGCAGTTGATTTTTCATCGTCTTTTTTCGCCTTACTTCTCGCCCCTCTTTTTTTGCCGGAACGCTTTTTAGAGGTGCCCTTCTTTTTATGTTCTGTTTTACTATCACCTTCTGGTGAACCTGCCAGGGCAAAGTCAATCTTGCTTTCATCCAAATCCACCCGCGCCACGCGTACTTCAATGGTATCGCCCAGACGATAGACCATGCCACTGCGCTCGCCCTTCATTTCATGACGTTTTGCATCAAAATGGAAGTAGTCATTATCAAGTGATGTGATATGCACCAGCCCTTCAACAAAGACTTCACTGAGTTCCACAAACAGGCCAAAGCCAGTCACTGAGGTTATCGTGCCGGAAAATTCCTGGCCAACGCGATCCATCATATATTCACACTTGAGCCAGTCGATCGCATCGCGCGTCGCATCATCGGCGCGACGTTCGGTCATAGAACAATGTGCGCCCGCCATCTCCATATTGGCAAGGTCATACCTGAATGTCTCAGCCGTTCCGCCCGAGATTAAATGACGAATGCCACGGTGTACTAGTAGATCAGGGTAACGTCGAATCGGTGACGTAAAATGGGTGTAGGCCTCCAGCGCTAAACCAAAGTGACCAATATTCTCTGGGCTATAGACCGCCTGACTCATGCTCCGCAGCAACACTGTTTCGATCAGATGTCGATCTTCACGCTGCTGCACTTCATTCAATACCTTCGCATAATCCTTTGCAGACGGTGCTTCACCGCCGCCGAGTGTCAATCCCATCTCAGCCAGAAAGGCCTTGAGGTCTGTCAGTTTTTCCTCAGCCGGTTTCTGATGTATGCGGTAGACCATCGGGAACTCATTTTCTTCAAAATACCGCGCTGTCGCCACATTGGCTGAAATCATAAATTCTTCAATCAGGCGATGGGCATCATTACGCACGGTCGGCACAATCTGTTCAATTTTGCGCCCTTCGCCGAACACAATGCGGGTCTCGGCACGATCAAATTCGATCGCACCCCGTTTGCTGCGCGCCTTACGCATCGCATGGTAGAGATTGTAGAGTTCGGTCAGATGCGGCATCAGCGGCGCGTACTCAGTGCACAGACTGGCATCGCCATCCACCAGCATCGCCGCCACTTTACTATAGGTAAGACGCGCATGAGAGCGCATTACGCCTTCGAAGAATCGATAACTACGCAGATTGCCCGCAGGCGTAATCGACATCTCGCACACCATGCAGAGACGGTCGACCTCAGGGTTCAGCGAACAGAGGTGATTCGACAGGATCTCCGGCAGCATCGGAATCACATTCTCAGGAAAGTAGACCGAATTACCGCGCAGCCACGCCTCCTGATCCAGCACCGTATCGGGTTTCACATAGGCTGACACATCGGCAATCGCGACCAGCAATTTCCAGCCGTTGCCTACTTTTTCACAATAGACGGCGTCATCAAAATCTCGCGAATCATCGCCATCAATCGTTACTAGCGGCAGTTCACGAATGTCTTCTCGGCCTGCCTTGGCAGACTCCGGCACATCACTGCCAAAAACGGCGGCTTCATCTTCCGCTTCACGTGACCAGCCATTGGGGAGTTCGTGCGTGCGGACGGCAATCTCCATCTCCATCCCCGGCGCCATATGATCGCCCAGCACTTCACTGATCTGGCCTACCGGTTGTGAACGACGCGTCGGCTGCTCAATAATGGTCGCCACGACAATCTGCCCGGACTGCGCACTGCCCTGTTTATCTTCAGGAATGACAATCTCATGGGTGATCCGTTTATTACTCGACTCGACAAAACCCACACCGCTCTCCTTGAAGAAACGGCCGACAATTTCCTGATGGGCATGCTCAAGGACCTCAACTAACGCCCCCTCGCGGCGCCCGCGCCGATCGACCCCCACGACCCGTACCAGCACTCGGTCACCGTGCATCACGGCGTGCATTTGGCGTGCGGAGAGAAAAGTATCATCGCCCCCATCATCGGAGACCACAAAACCAAAGCCATCGGGATGACCGATCACTCGTCCTCGAATCAAGTCCATGCGACTTGCTGGCGCATAACCCTCGCGGCGATTGCGCACCAGCTGGCCATCACGTTCCATTGCGCGGAGACGACGCCGTAACGCCTCAATGTCATCCTCATCCACCAATTCGAGTACGTCACCGATCTCTTCTCGACTCTGTGGTCGATCGCACTCCTCAAGGAGCGCTAAAATGCCCTCGCGGCTGGTAATGGGGTTCGCGTATTTCTGTGCCTCGCGCGCGGCAAACTGATCTTTTTCGGTTGGTTTTTTACTCATGGCGCGTAGTATAACGCAGAACCGCCGTCATCTAGTAATTTCAAAGATTTAACCTCAACGCTGCGCGCGGTGCATCCGTTTAGATACCCACCAAAATGGCGCTTTCAGCCACAATATTGACAATAAGACACTCAATCGGTACAGTGCGCCCCTGTGTTTCATGCACCCTGTCTACGCATTGTCGTACACAGACTCGGCCGAGGTGGTGAAATTGGTAGACACGCTAGCTTCAGGTGCTAGTGGGGGCAACCCCGTGGAGGTTCAAGTCCTCTCCTCGGCACCATTTATTCAGACCACTCCAGACAACCACAAACCACGTTTTATACTGTTTTTTAACAACTTTTTGCCCTTCGCGATTTACTAAAAATTGTCTGGCATTGCCCTGAATTCTCCTGTTTGTGGAGCGTGAGTGGAGCGCGGAACGATAATCTGAACGCTCAAAAACCATAAACATCATACCCTCGTTTTCACCCTCCAGCATGCCGCCGTATTCATTAAATATTTGAGCCATTCCCAATTCAATTTCACTGCCTGCCTTCAACGACAGTTATCACGAACATTTCTCTTTGCCTGTTTCAGGCATTCTACAATCTCATTTCAGACAGGACATAAACAAGGTATGGGCGGGCTTTGCAGCTACATTTTGACGCCGATATGATATCGTTTGGACGGTTAAAACATTAACCAGACTGAAGTGCCTTCCTACTGCCGCGATTATCGGATTATCTAGCAGGTCAACTTGAATCCGTGCGCTTGATCGTCCTCTCGGAATACGAAACTCATAGCCACCAACCAGGGTTTTATTCTTTCAGGAATTCAATAACTCGTGCAGTCCGCTCGGACTTTTCTTTGAAATGTCCTACATACGACGATACTAGCGAAAATGCCTTTGCAATTGTATTCTCTCTTTTGCTCATCCTTTCATGTAACAGTCATAATATATTACATGCAACAAACTAGCTCTACTCTATAGGAAGCAATATACAATCGGATACAGCCGTCACATTATTGAACGCCCTTAATCGGCCCCATAAAATTCATCTATTACGTTCGCAAACTTTTTGAACGATTGCGCCCCACTTATAAAAGTACCATCGATAAGCTGGCCATTATCCAGTTTCCCGATGAAAAATGCGGGTGTTCCTTGAACACCGATACGAGAACCATAAGCGGCATCTGCATCCACTTGTTTGGCTTGTTGTGGATCATCCAAACACTGTTCGAACATGGCATTATCTAAAGCCAATCTTTGTGCCATCGACAGATAAGCTTCTCGGTCAAAACGAACACCAGATGCAAATAATTGATCATGCATTTCCCAGTACGCGCCTTGCTCTCCTGCGCAGTTTGCCGCAATTGCTGGGTAATCCCCCCGAAAAATAGTCGCACTCAAAAGTAGAATTTTCTCGTAAAATAAACGAAGGAGATTCTGCATGACATTGTGCCCCTTGAGGGTAAAAAATCAAGATATATAGACAGTCAAATCATG
>Ga0316209_1001103_pt1 | contig 32243 bp, 27 predicted proteins | sample 6monopyrite_MG_FD_204945 | JGI IMG/M metagenome (GOLD analysis project Ga0316209, IMG submission 204945) | Microbial mat bacterial communities from mineral coupon in-situ incubated in ocean water Damariscotta River, Maine, United States -... | ecosystem: Environmental > Aquatic > Marine >...
GTTCGATCGAGGAGGACACCGACCTGGCGGCGGACGTCGTTCGAGATCTCGGTCAGTTCGCGGGCCAGCTCGTTCGTGACGATCCGGTCTTCGGAGAGACGGCGGCGGCCGAGACGTTCGAGGGCTTTGACCTGGTTTGCCTTGAGGCCGGTGGTATTGCCGTGGACTTGGATGGGGTGGCTCCTGGCGCCGATCGGGATCGATCCGGCGTGGGGTCTCGGCCGGGCGAAAAGCGCGGCGGATGACACACGGGCAGGGTAGGGAAGCGATCGGACCGAAAACAGAGCCGAGTCGGAATCGTCGTGGTGCGCGCGGTCCGCTTGCGAACCCCCGAAGGAAAGGGTCCCGGCAGCCTGCAATCCTGCGCTGAGAACCCAATCTGTGGGGAGCTGGCTCCGGGCCGCCCGCTCGCTTCCGCCATACCCTTTGCCGACTTCGGACGGGTCGGATGGTCGGCGGTGAAGGTGTCCAACTCGATTGTGCGACCGGTTTGCCGCCTGGGCGCACGCTCCGGGGGACTGCGATGCGGTATCGAGCGGGTGTCTCGGTCCGCCGATGTAAAGGGCAGCAATTCCTGGGAGATTCGCCGCGCCTTTCCGCTGCGTGCGGGGCACTTACCTGGGCGCCGGGATTCACTCGCTCGCCGAGTGTGTCTCGCCGAATCGGATCATGCATGAGAAAGGGAGAATTGAGTTGAGCGAGACGTCGGTCATCGTGTTGGCGGCGGGGCAAGGGACCCGCATGAAATCGCGTCGCGCGAAGGTGCTCCACGAATTATGTGGTGTTCCCATGCTCGGTCACGTCCTCCGCAACGCGAAGCGACTCGACCCGGATCGACTGATCGTGGTCGTGGGTAAGGACGCCGACGAAGTGAAGGAACGCTTCGCGGGCGAAGCCGAATTTGTGTTGCAGGCCGAGCAGAACGGAACGGGACACGCCGTCCTCGTTGCCCAGCCCGCGTTAGGCGAAGTCGATGGAGACGTACTCGTCCTCTACGGCGACACACCTCTGCTCTCGCCTGAAACCCTCGAACACATGAGTAAGGTCAAGCGCGAGCGGAATGCCGACCTCGCGGTCTTGACCGCCCGCACGAAGAATATTCCCGGCCGCGTCGCGCGCGACGAAAACGGCCGAGTCTCTCGGATCATCGAGGCACAGGACGCCACCCCCGAAGAACTCGAACTGGAAGAGCGCAACACCGGCGTCTACCTGTTCAGCGCTGACCTGCTCCGGGACGGCCTCGCGTCGCTTACCCCCGACAACGCTCAAGGCGAACTCTACATCACGGATATCGTCGGCTTCGCGGTTGAGCGGGGCCTGCGCGTCGAAGCGGTTGAGATCGATGACCCCGATGAATGTATGGGCATCAATACCCGCGTCGAGCTCGCGGATGCGACCGCCTACTTGCGCCGCCGCATTGCGCGGGAGCACATGGCGGCGGGCGTTACTTTCATCGATCCGAGTAGCGTCTATATCGATGCCGACGTTGAGATCGGTCGTGACTCGATCATCGAACCCGGCGTCGTGATCACAGGGCCGACGCGAATTGGCGAAGGCGTCCACGTGAAGTCGGGCTGCGTCCTCGAAGACAGCCAGCTGGGCGACGGCGTCGTGATTGGCCCGTCGGCGCATCTGCGTCCGGGAAGTCATCTCGGTGCGGGCGTGAAAATCGGCAACTATGTCGAGGTCAAGAACTCCACGTTAGGCGCCGGATCGAAAGCGGCGCATCTCGGCTATATCGGCGACGCGGATGTCGGCGAAGGCGTGAACTTCTCCTGTGGCGCGATCATCGTGAACTACGACGGCTACAAGAAGACCCGCAGCACGATCGGCGACGGCGCCTTCATCGGCTGCAACGCCAACATCGTCTCGCCCGTCGAAGTCGAACCCCACGGCTTCGTCGCCGCCGGCTCAACGATCACGAAGAACGTCCCCGAAGACGCCCTCGCTGTCGCCCGCGACCGCCAGCGCAACATCGAAGGCTGGGTCGCCCGCCGAGAGGGGCGCAAACCCACCCGAAAGCCCACTGGCAAGCCCTCGGGAACTGACGCCGCCTCAGCAGTGTCAGCCCCTAGTCCCAAAAAACCGGCTCGAAAGAGGCCGGCGAAGAAGACCACCAAGAAGAAAGCTGGAAAGAAGGCAGCCAAGAAAGAGGCCGCCAAGAAGAAGTCCCCAAAGAAGGCAGCTAAAAAGAAGGCCCCCAAAAAGGCCACCAAGAAACAAGCGTCGCGAAAGCGCCGCTAAGGAACATTTTCCACCCAACGCGCAGGCCGTGAGTGTTGGGGCCAATCAAGGCGCAAAGCGGAGGCGTGCTCCCGCACGTCGAGCATTTGCAACGCCGAGTGGCGCCATCAATCGCGGCCGGGAGCTATCAATATGTGTGGGATTGTTGGATATGTTGGGCTTGAGCATAAGGCGGTTGATGTGCTTGTTGATGGCCTTCGCCGTCTCGAGTATCGCGGCTATGACTCCGCCGGTGTTGCCATCCTCGAGGGCGGCGTTCTCGAAGTTCGCCGCGCGAAGGGCAAGCTGATCAACCTCGAAGGCACGCTGCGCGAGAAGCCCTTGCAGGGACATCTCGGTATCGGCCACACCCGTTGGGCAACCCACGGTAAGCCCTCTGAGCGAAATGCCCATCCCCATCGCGCGGGTGGCGTCGTGATCGTGCATAACGGGATCATCGAGAACTACCGCGAGCTTCGGGCCGCCCTCGAAGGCCGTGGTGCCGAGATCAAGTCGGATACGGATACCGAGCTGATCGCGCATCTGATCGACGAACGCGTCCAGAAGGGCGCCGATCTGCTGACCGCGGTACGCGAAGCGTGCGGCGAACTTGTCGGCTCCTACGCGCTCGCCGCAATTTGCGATCAGGAAGCCGACCTCCTCGTGACGGCCAAGAACGGTGGCAGCCCGATCATCGTCGGCCAGGGCGACAAGCAGTCCTTCCTGGCGAGCGACATTCCCGCTGTCCTCCCCTACACCCGCGACATCATCTCTCTCCACGACGGCGACTTCGCCGTTCTGTCGGAAGAGGGTGTCCAGGTCTGCGACATCAAGGGCCGCCCGATCGACCGCGAGTTCATGGTTGTGCAGTGGGATCCGGTCTCGGCAGAAAAGGGTGGCTACGACCACTTCATGCAGAAGGAGATCTTCGAGCAGCCCCGCGCGATCACAGACACAATCGGGACGCGCGTCAACGAGGCGGATCTCGATGTGGATCTCGACGGGATCGAGTTCGGCAAGAAGGAACTCGACGACCTGCAGGGTGTGACCCTCGTCGCCTGCGGCACCTCGTACTATGCGTCGCTGCTCGGCAAGTATATGATCGAACAGATCGCAGGGATCCCTGTTGAGGTCGATCTCGCGAGCGAGTTTCGGTACCGCAAACCGATCGTGGGTTCGCGTCGACTCGTGATTCCCGTTTCGCAGTCCGGTGAGACGGCGGATACGCTGGCTGCGCTCGAAGAAGCGAAAAGTCAGGGCGCCCGCGTTCTCTCGATCTGCAACGTTCGCGAGTCAACGATCGCCCGCGCGAGTGACGACGTTCTTTATACCCAGGCGGGGCCGGAGATCGGTGTCGCTTCGACGAAGGCTTTTACGACCCAGGCTGTCGCGCTCTATCTGATCGCGCTCAAGCTGGGCATCGTTCGGGAACTTCTGACGAAGGACGAGATTCGCGATCGGCTGCACGATGCGATGCGCCTGCCGCGGATGGTCGAGACCGTCCTCGAGCTCGACAAGCGCGCGCTCGAAATCGCCCGCAACTACTTCAAGGCGCAGGACTTCCTCTTCCTGGGACGCGGAATCATGTTTCCGATCGCCATGGAAGGCGCCCTCAAGCTCAAGGAAATTTCGTATATCCACGCCGAGGGCTACGCCGCAGGCGAGATGAAGCACGGCCCAATCGCGCTGATCGACGAGAATATGCCGGTCGTCGTGATCGCCACGAAGGGCGAGCTGCACGACAAGCTGGTCTCGAACCTTGAACAGGTGCGCGCCCGGGACGGGCAGGTCATCGCGATCGCCTCCGTCGGCGACGATGAGATCGCCGAGAAGGCGAATGAGGTCATGTACGTCGAAGATCTGGGCGAGTTTCTGACTTCGATCCTGACCGTCGTCCCGCTCCAGCTCCTCGCGTACCACATCGCCACCCTGAAGGGCACGGACGTGGATCAGCCAAGGAACCTCGCGAAGAGCGTGACCGTCGAGTAGATTCGGGTCCAGCCCAGCGAGCGGTTTCCCCCAGAACGGCTCGCGCGGACGCTCATCCTTCCAAACTGCGGAAGAGAGCAGGACCCCCTTGTGAACCGCGACTTTGATGCCGATTTCGACGGAGACCTGGACGATCTTTTTGATCCGCCGGCCCCGCCCGCTGCCCCTGCCCCTTCTCCTGCGCGTTCGGACGCTCCGGAGGCAAGCTCGCTTGCCGAATCGATCTTCACCGGCCTGAACCCGGCCCAGCGTGAAGCCGTCGAGACGACGGAGGGGCCGCTGCTCGTTCTGGCCGGCGCCGGTTCGGGCAAGACGCGCGTGCTGACATCCCGCATCGCCTACTTGATTGGCGTGTGCGGCATTCCCGCGGATCAGATTCTGGCGGTGACCTTTACGAACAAGGCCGCTGGTGAAATGAAGGAGCGCGTCGAAAAGCTGCTCGGCCCGGTCGCCAAAGATGTTTCGATCGGCACCTTCCATTCGATCGGCGTTCGCATTCTGCGCCGAGACATCGGTCATCTCGCTCGCAGCCGCGGCTTCGTGATCTACGACGATGGTGACACTCTCGGCGTGATCAAAGACGTGCTCAAGGCGGAGGGACTCGATCCCAAGGTCCATGATCCGCGGCGCATCCGCTGGCAGATCGACCAGTGGAAGAACGCGGGCCTGCTACCGCCGGCGGCGGCTGAACGAGCGAAGGATCTCGATGAAGAGATGATCTCGGGGCTCTACGCCAAGTACCAGCGCAAGCTCGCGGACGCGGAAGCACTCGACTTTGGTGACCTGCTCTTGCTGACGGCGGAACTCTTCCGAAGCCATCCGCGCGTTCTCGACTACTACCGCGACAAGTACAGCTACGTCCTCGTCGACGAGTATCAGGATACGAATGGCGTCCAGTACGGGCTGATCGGACAGCTCGCCGCGACTCATCGTAACCTCTGCGTGGTCGGGGACCCGGACCAGTCGATCTACGCATGGCGTGGCGCGGATATCCGGAACATCCTCGACTTCGAGCAGGACTACACCGACGCCAAGGTCATCAAGCTCGAGCAGAACTATCGCTCGACCCAGCCGATCCTGTCTGGTGCCGCGGCGGTGATCGCGAACAACTTCGATCGCAAGGACAAGGATCTCTTCACCGACAAGGAAGGCGGATCCCCGATCCGCTTCTACGAAGCCGAAGACGATCGCGAAGAAGCGCAGTTCGTCGTTCGTAACTTGCTTGCGGCGAATCGCGCCGAGGAAGTGCCGTTCGGGCATATCGCCATCCTCTACCGAACGAACGCGCAGTCCAGAGCCTTCGAAGAAGAGCTGCTGAAATACGATGTGCCCTACACCATTGTGGGCGGCCAGCGCTTCTATGATCGAGCCGAGATCAAGGACATCCTGGCCTATATGCGACTCCTCGTGAATCCACGGGACGATCAGGCTCTTCGGCGAATTGTGAACAAGCCCGTTCGAGGCATCGGCAAGGCCAGCTTCGAAAAGGTCGAAGGCCTCGCGATTCAACGCGGTCTTCCTTTGTTGGCCGCCATGCGAGAAGCGGTCGAGACGAAACTGGCCGGACGAACGACGGCCAAGATGGCTGCTTTCCTCGACATGATGGACGCCTTCGCTTCCTCGCCCGAGGGCGGTCTTGCGCTTGGCGGCACGCTTGATGGGTTGCCTCTTGACGACATGATCGCGCGGGTGATGGACGGCACGGGCTATATCCGCGCGCTCGAAAAGGAGGACACACCCGAAGCGGAGGCGCGGCTCGATAACTTGCGCGAACTCCTCAACTCGGCCCGGGACTTCCACGTCGTGAACGAGGATGAGCTCGCGGAGGAAGAGCGCAGCGAACTCGAGCTCTATCTGGATCAGGTCGCCTTGATCTCGGATCTCGACAATTACGAAGACCGCGAGGATCGCGTCTCCTTGATGACGGTTCACTCCGCCAAGGGCCTCGAGTTTCCGATCGTCTTCCTCGTCGGCATGGAAGAGCGAATCTTCCCCCACGCTTCCTCGAGTCGTGACGAAGCGGGGCTCGAGGAGGAACGACGACTTTGTTATGTCGCGATGACCCGGGCGATGGAACATCTTTTCGTGACGTGTGCGGCGGAACGATTCCGCTACGGGGATCGGACCTATCAGTCCCCGAGTCGCTTCTTGCAAGAGATCCCCGAGGAGTTGATCGAAACGCTCGGAACCGCCAGCCGGGGCGCGCGTGCACGTGCCGGCGCGTCTTCGGGGCGGAGCGGGGGGGGCGAGAGCTCGCGCTTTGACTACTCATATGCCCAGGACGAAGCGGGCGAAGGCGAAGGTGTCGCGATCGGGACCCTCGTCCGACATCCGGTCTTCGGGCGCGGCGAAGTCCTCGCCGTCATGGGCAGCGACCTGAATCAGAAGCTGCGCATCAAGTTTGAACGTGCAGGCGTGAAGACCGTCATGGTTCGGTACGCGAATCTCGAACTCGCCTAACGCGGATCGAGCTCAAAACGTACGAACAAACGGCGCTCAAGAGAGGTCCCCTCATGAAGCTGCGCACCGAAGCACTCGACGAAATTTTCGTCGTGACGATCAATCGACCCGAGGTCCGCAACTGTGTCGACCGCGAGACCGCCGATGCACTGGCGGATGCGTTTCGTCGCTTCGACGAAGACGATGCGCTCAAGGTTGCGATTCTTCGTGGCGAGGGCGGCTACTTCTGTGCGGGCGCGGACCTGAAGGAAGCGAGCAGCGGCAGCCAAAATGCGAACAAGGTGAAGCTCGAGGGCGATGGGCCGATGGGGCCGACGCGTATGCTTCTTTCGAAGCCGGTGATCGCGGCGGTCGAAGGGTTCGCCGTTGCGGGGGGACTCGAACTCGCCGTCTGGTGTGATCTGCGGGTGGCGGCGAGCGACGCGACGTTCGGTGTCTATTGTCGGCGTTGGGGTGTGCCGCTCGTGGATGGCGGGACGATTCGGTTGCCGCGTTTGGTTGGCCAGAGTCATGCGATGGATATGATTCTTACGGGTCGCGGAGTGACCGGAGAGGAAGCGGTCTCGATGGGACTGGCGAATCGCTCGGTTGAGCCGGGCCACGCCTTTGACGCGGCACTCACGATGGCGCGTGAGATCGCGGCCTTTCCACAGATGTGCATGCGCAACGATCGGCTTTCGGCGATCACGCAATGGGGGCGGGATCTCGATTCCGCGCTCGAAGAGGAAACTCGCCTGGGGATCGAGGTCATTCGGTCGGGGGAGACGCGCGAGGGCGCAACGCGCTTCGCGAAGGGGGCCGGTCGGCACGGAGATTTCGGGCGCTAGATCGTTCGCTCCGCTCCATTGATTCGACAGGGGCCAACGCGCTCGATAGCGTTCGCTTCGTGAGCGACCGCGCTTGCCGCGCGAAGGGAGCCCTTTTGAAGAAGCCGAGAGGCGTGCTTGTGACCGGTGCGACCGGTCTGATCGGTCAGCGCCTACTGCCGAAGCTTGTGGATCGATTCGCCTGGGTTCGTACGCTTTCGCGAACGGGCCGCGCGCCGCTCGCTGGGGTTGAAGCGCGGACCTGGGATGGAACGGATCCCGGTCCGACGGGCCTCGATGGCGTCGACACGATTGTTCATCTGGCAGGGGAACCCATTTTCGGCGGACTGCCGACGGCCTCACGTCTCGAACGGATTCGGCGAAGTCGTTTGGATTCGACGAACGCGATTGTCGATCGCATTCTGGAACGGGGCGAAGACTCGCGTCCGAAGAGCTTGATCTGCGCCTCTGCGGTGGGCATCTACGCGGAGTCGGAGAACGCTCCCCTCGACGAAGCAGCGGAAGTCGGCGACGGCTTTCTCTCGAAACTCTGTGTCGACTGGGAGGCGGCGGCTGCGCGCGCAGTGGAGGCGGGTGTTCGTGTGGCGCACATGCGGACCGGTGTCGTCTTGGCACGAGAAGGGGGCGCACTCGCGCTGATGAAACTTCCTTTCTCGATGGGGGCCGGGGGGCGGCTGGGCGATGGGAAGCAATATTTCCCCTGGATTCACGGGGACGATCTCGTTCGTGCTCTGCTTTTCTGCGTAGACGAGCCGATCGTGGGAGCCGTGAATGGGGTCGCACCGGGATCGGTTCGGAACATCGAGTTCACGAAAACCCTCGGCGACGTTCTTTCGCGGCCGACGATCCTGCCGGTTCCTGCGTTCGCGATTCGCGCGGCGTTAGGCGAAATTTCAGGGGAGCTGCTCGGAAGCCGTCGAGTCGTTCCGGCTCGGCTCGAAGACGCGGGCTTTAAGTTCGATCATCCCATGCTGCGAAGCGCGCTCGAAGCAGAGCTTCGTTAGCGGCAGGTTCCGTTAGGCCATAGCCTTGCGTCGCCGATCGAGATACGCGCAGGCGAACTCCTCTCGAATTGCAGCGGGCAAGGGAACAGCCTCGCCGAGAACTCGCGCACCCCAGATGATCTTCGCAGCACGCTCGACCAGCTTCGTGAGCTGAAGCGCTTCGGCGGGCGTTGCCCCGACGACGACGAGCCCATGGTTCGCGAGGAGGGCAGCGGCGCGGTCGGAGAGGAGCGCGGCGACCGCATCGCCGAGAGCTGCCGTTCCAGTTCGGTGGTAGGGCGCGACCTGTACATCGCCGCCCACGTAGTACTCGAACTCCTCGAGCACGCAGGGGATGCTCTGGCCGGCGATGGCGAACATCGATGCGTGGACTGAGTGGGTATGGACGACCGCAGCGATGTCTGGATGTTTGCGGAGGCAAGCGAGATGGAGGTCGAGTTCGGTCGTGGGTTGGCGTGTTCCCTCAAGCACGTTTCCGGCCAAGTCTGTGACGACGAGGTCGGTGAGGCACATGTCGGCGTAGGCGAGGGCGGTGGGGGAAAGGACGACGCGGCCGTTTCGGGTTCGCGCGGAGACGTTGCCCGCGGTTCCTTCTGTCAGCCCTTCTTGGTCCATGGTCTGGACTGCGTCGAGGACCCTCTGCTTGACCTCTGCGAGCTCGGTGTCGTGGCTCACGAGGGGCGCTGCCCGTCGAGACCATGGGTCGCCGGGCCCTTCAGTTCGACCGTGTTGCCATCGGGATCGGACAGGTAGATCGAGGGGCCGAAGCCGCCGGCGCCGTAGCGTTCGCCGGCGTCGCCGGCCTCGATGCCCTGTTCGTCGAGATGACTTCGAATCGCGCCCTCGTCCCAGTTCGCGAGTTCGAGGGCGAAATGATCCATGTTGCGTGCGCTTGGCGCCGGAGAGTCGCCGCCGGCTTGCCCGAGCGGAGAGGCGACGTCGACGAGATCGATGAGGGCGCTTCCGGCTCGAAGCTGAATCAAGCCGAGCGCGTCAAGCCTCCGCTCGACATGGCATCCGAGTGCATCACAATAAAAGGCGATCGCGCGATCGACGTCCGACACGCGAAGCACGACATGGTCGAGGCCGCGTAGTTCGATCGCCGCCACGTTAGGCGTCGCCTGAACTGGAGGGAGCGGCGGTCTCGAGTTTGCTTCGGAAGGCATGGCGCTCCAGGGCGAGCTCAATCAATCGATCGAGGAGCTTCGGGTAGGGCAGCCCTGTCGCTTCCCAGAGCTTGGGATACATGGAGCCACTGGTGAAGCCCGGGAGGCTGTTCAGTTCGTTGATATAGATTCGGTTCGTGGCGCGATCGACCAGGAAGTCGACGCGGGCCAGGCCTTCGGCACCGAGCGCCTGATAGGCCGCGACCGCGAGCATTCGAATCGGATCCGAAAGCTCTGGCTCAAGGTCCGCGGGAATTGCGAGCTCGGTCGCATCGTCGTGGTATTTCGCCGCGTAGTCGTAGAACGCCTGCGTCGCCTTGATCTCGCCCACGACCGAGGCCTGGGGCTCATCATTGCCGAGTACGGCGACCTCGACTTCGAGGGCATCGACCGAGGCTTCAATGAGAACCTTGCGATCGTATCGCCGCGCGTCATCGATGGCGGCGATCAGCTCGGGGATCGTCGTCGCACACGCGATCCCGATCGAGGAACCCGAGTTGGCCGGCTTCACATAGGCGGGCAAGCCGATTTCGGTTTCGGCGCGTTCCGCGGCGGCGGGGAGTCCGTCCCTTTCGAGGTCGGCACTCGAAAACGTCACCCAGGGCGTCACGGGAAGACCGGCCTGCGCGAGCAACCGCTTCGCGAAGTCCTTATCCATCTGGACCGCCGAGCTCAACACGCCCGATCCGACGTACGGCATCTCGGCGGATTCGAGCAGGCCTTGCAGGGCGCCGTCCTCGCCGCCCCGGCCGTGAATGATCGGGAAGATGACGTCGAGGCGATGGGCTTCCGCGGGAAGCTCGCTGGCCCTGGCGGGCTGAAGCGCGGTCGTCTTGGATGTCGCGGGGAGGAAGACTTCGGGCTCCGCGAGGACCTGGCCCAGGCTGGTGTCAGATCGGGCAGCAAGGGCGTCGGCATCGATGGCGTGCCATCCGCCGTCCCCGTCTACGCCGATCAGCAAGACGTCGTAGCGCTCCCGATCGAGCGCGCCCAGGATCGATGTCGCTGAGACGATCGACACGTCGTGTTCAACGGAACGTCCACCGAAAAGGAGGCCTACTCTCAGCTTTTCCATCATCCCCCCAGCCATTTTCGACCGGCCCTCCTGGGGCACCGGTCGGTGCCCGCGGGTTCGCAAAGCCTGATGATACGCGCACAGCCGCGGCCTCGCCCGATCTCGGACGCTTTGAGTTGAAATGCGCTTTCCCCCTCCGTAAGCTCGCCGCGTGACTGCCCCTGCCGATCCAAATTCGACTGCCGACTCCATGGAGCCCACGGACGCCACGCCACGAAATGGCGTGAGCCCCGCCGTACAGGCGAAAGAAAACGAGCTTCTCGAACGCTTGCGTGGGGAGGGCCGGGTGATGGTCGCTTTCTCCGGGGGCGTCGACTCGAGCTACCTCGCCTGGGCCGCGGACAAGGCGCTGGGCCCAGACAGCCTCGCGGTGACCGCGGTTTCTCCGTCCTATCCCGCGAGCCATCGCGAGATGGCGGAAGAGATCGTCGCCGAATTCGGTTTCGCCCATCGCTTCATCGAAACCCACGAGATGGAGAGCGACGCCTATCGTGCGAACGCTTCCGACCGTTGTTATCACTGCAAGTCCGAGCTCTTCGAGACCATGGACGGACTCCTCACGGAACTCGGATTCGATCGCGTTTCCTACGGCGTGAACACGGACGACACAGGCGACTTCCGACCGGGCCATCGCGCCGCCGATGAGCATAAGGTGATGTCTCCCTTCCTCGACGTCGGTCTCTCGAAGCAAGAAATCCGTGATCTCTCGCGGGCGGCCGGACTTCCCACCGCGGATCTGCCTGCGTCGGCGTGTCTCTCCTCGCGGCTTCCTTACGGAACCGAAGTGACGATCGAGCGTCTTGGTCAGGTGGAGCAGGGCGAAGAAGCGCTGCGGAAGTTGGGTTTTGAGCAGGTCCGGCTTCGCCATCACGGCGAACTCGCCCGCGTCGAAATCGATCCGAGCGAACTCGCGAAGGCCCTCGACCCCCAAATGGCGGCGCGGATCGTCGAGGTCATCAAGCCTCTCGGATTTCGCTATGTCTCCCTCGACCTCGAGGGGTACCGCACAGGCTCATTGAACGAAGTCCTGCAGATTTCGACCCTGCCGATTCGTTAGGCGAACCCCTTCTTTCCCCTCATCCTTTCATCCCTCAAGACCGAGCCGCTTCGTGGCCGCGTACGAGGGTCCCGGACCCCCCCCTATTATGTTGACCTCAATCGAATGCGCGGGACACCCGCGCGATATGGGCCTCGCTCAGGGCATCGCATCCCGCGCGGCCATCACGCGCGAAGCAATCCGGCTCGGCCTTCCTTGCTCGCGATCACGAATCCCGTCGCTGCGTGCGCTCGCGGTCGGATCGGTTCGCGGAGCGGGTGCGGGGCGCGAGATGTTCAGGCACTTCGCTCATCTGTCGGAGCGCCTCGAGGGGCTCTCGCGAAACGCAGATCTTCCTGTGGATTCGCTGCTCGAAATGCATTTGCGGATTCGGGCGGGTGGAGAACAAGCGGGATTGCTCGCACGCAGGGCGTCCGTCGCTGCCCATCTTGAAGAGTCCGCGCGAGATGCGAAGAGTTGGTCCCTCGATCGGACTCTGCCCGTTGTACTGAATGGTGAGGCCGGCTGGATTCTGCGTGAGAGTCGTCCGGAGGTCGGATTCCGTTCGGTCGAAGTGACGCTGCCTTGGCTCGTGTCAGCCGTCGCAGGCGTGAATGAAGCCGGGCTCGCCGTCGTTTCCGGCCCCCTGCTTTGGGGGGCGCCGGGCTACGAGGGCTACCCGACATCGCTACTACTCGTACAAGAGTGCTTGCAGAGGTTTCCCGATCTCGACGGTGCGCTTGATTGGTGTGGGAAACGGCCCGTCGAAGGGGATCAATCCTTCGTTCTCGCCGATGCATCCGGCGGCCTCGCGACGGTCGTGTTTACTGGACGGGAATGTCGCGTCTCTGTGGGTGAAGGTGAGCTTCACCTTGAGAGTGGCGAGCTGCCCGGTGACGGGGATTCAGCCGCTGGGGCTGACGCGATCGAGGAGCCGCTTGACTCGAAGGGGGCTCGTCGAGATCGCGACGAGGATCGTGTGTCGCTCGATCCGCTCTCGCGCAGTCTGACCCTCCGGATCGGTGGTGTCTCTCTCGGAGCGCAGCTCGATCCAATGCTCGATGAAGGTGCTGCGGCGTCAGGCTAGCTGCGGGATGTTCCGGCGGCTTTTCGCTCGCTTCGCGGGTCAGCCAAGAACGGCTGTATAGATCGTCAGCCTACCAGAACCGCAGTCATCGAGTTCGATGTTCAGGTCTATTCGTTGGCAGGGCTCCTCGAGAATGGTCTTGTCGCCTTCCGTTAGGCGCGCGGTCGACGTTTCGAGGTCGGTCCAGCGGACATGGGGCGTGGCATCGTCGCAGAGCAGACCCGCCAGGATGTTCGCGACCTCGGAATAGGCGTCAATCAAGTTCTCGTCGAGGGAGTTCTGCTTGATCGCATCCTCCGCGACGGCGGCAGGCATCATGGCGAGGGCCGCACCGAGATGGGCGGCGAGAGGCAAGTCGACCTGAAGAAGCGCCGCGAGACGATTATCTCGCGTCAGGTACCGCGCCGTATGGACCGTTTCGTCATACGTGTGTGGCGTATCGGCGTCGCGGACGCGCGCGGTCCTTCCGACGAGGCTGCTTAGGCTCGTGCCGAGCTCAAGCGGTTCGGGCACGTGAATCTTGACCATCATGTTAGTTCAGTCTTGTGATGAGTAGGAAGATCTATCGTGCCGCTTGATTCTGGTTTCGCCATGAATACGGCGCACCGGTTGAACTCTTAACCGAGCAGCTTACCGAGCGCAGACTCCATGGTCTCAGGGGTGAACGGCTTGGTCAGAAATGCGACGGCGCCCGCTTCGTTCGCGGCATCTCGCATTTCTGTCGTGCATTCGGAAGTGATGAATGCGAAGGGGATGCCGAGGTCCTTCTCGTTCATCGCGCGTGCGAGCTCGATGCCTGTCATCTCGGGCATGTTCCAATCGGTGAGGACGACATCCGGTGCATCCGCATCGATCTTTGCCAGCGCGTCGACTCCGTTTTCGGCCTCTTCGATGTCGTGTCCGCCGAAGCCGGCCTGGCGAAGGGTTCGGGTCACAATCTTTCGCATGATGCTGCTGTCATCAACGACGAGAATTTTCATGGTCTGTCGGTCTCCTTGGCGCGAGCGTCGAAGTCGTCGCACCCCAACGATTGAAGTGCTGACGGAATCGGTGAAGCGGTGCTGAATCTGAAGGGAAATGTCTCGGGTTCGAGCGACCGGGCTTTGCCGAATGGAGGAGCGATCAAGACCCCAGAAAATCCCAGATCGTCCTGCTTGCACGCGGGAGACGATGCGCAGGTTCGGGGCTACTGCGCATTGATCTACGCAGGATTCCGAAGACTTGCTGCGGATCTTCAGTCGCTTCCATCTGGCGGCAAGCCGCACACGTCGCCCCATGGGACGGAGAGAGGCCGGATGGCCCGCCTAGCGGCCAATCTGCGACGCACTCGGGATAGGCGCTGCGGCGAGCAGCTCGTCGATGTCCAGAATCTGAATCACGCGGGGGTCATTCGGCGTCTTGACCACCAGGCTGACCAGTTCCTGCCCCTCGGTCGTGACGAGGGTACCGAGAGGCGCTCTCTCGATCTGATCGTCGCCGAAGCTCACGACGGAGTGAACGCGATCGACCTGGATGCAGGAACTCGCATCGTCGACGGAGACGACGATGACCATCGGGCGGGTTCCGTCCTTGAGTTGTCGCCCGAGATCGTCGACTTCGGAGCGAAATCGCTGAAGCGCCGTTTCGATTGCCTCTTGAGATGCCTCGTTGGAGACGTCCCCGCTCTCCACGGCTTCGTGAAGCGCCTTATGAGAGCAACGTGCACGATCGGCGAGCTGCCGAAGCCTGGGGATCTCTTCGAAGATCCGATGCTTGAAGAGGTCTTCATGACAGGCCTGGCCGAGCGTCGCATCGTGACCCATTTTCCGCGTGGTGGCGCACCCGAAATTGTCGAGGTGCCATGCACGGCTCAGATTGAGTGCGTCGGTGATATCGGTGCGCTCGGACTCAAGGCGCGGCAGGCCGAGTCGAATTCGTAAGTCAACGACCGGAAGGATCTGTTCCCGGATGCGAATAACACCGGCGATCCAGGGCGGGGCTCCGGCGATCTCGTCAAGGTGTCCGAGAGAAGTCATCTCGCGGACCCGGTCGACGCGGATTCCATAGCGAGCGGAGGCGACGCCGAAGACGACGATCTGGTTCGCCAGGTTGGGGTCTTCCCGATTCATTTCCATATCGTTCATGGGATCGCTTTCCGAGGCTGCCGGTTTCCGGCCATGGCAGCAAGACGTTGTTTTCGCCCGTCCTATCGCATGACGCCATCGGCGGCGCGATGACTGGACTCCATAGGGGGTTCGGTTGAGAAATTGGGCTGGGGAATATCGGAGGCCAGCCATGGCCCAGTCGTCGCCGTTTCGAGCCAATACAGTCCACACGTTTTCGTTCAAGCACAGCGGAACGCAGTCCGATCGGATCTGAGTGGCGATACAGCCAGACTGACCGAACAAGTAACGCGCGCCCATGAGCGATGATTGGGACGACAACGAAGAACTCTGCGGGGAATTCTGCTCCGAATGCCGGGATATGCTCGCGGAAGTCGAGCCGGTTCTCGTCGAACTCGAATCCTCCGCTGAAGCGGCCGGAGCCGTCGACTCAAGCGAGATCGACAGCATCTTCCGCGCCTTCCACTCGATGAAGGGGAGTGCAGGATTTCTTGGATTGAACACGGTCGTATCCGTCACGCACTCCGCGGAGTCGATGCTCGACGTCTTCCGCGAGGACCCGGCGCTGCTTCGACCGGAACACATCACGTTGTTGTGTCGGACGATGGACTTCGTCAACCAGCTGCTCAATCAAGTCGAAGCGGAATTTCACGACCGGGGTCATGAGGGCACGGGCGAGCAGTTCGTTTCGGAGCTCGACGCGATGACGCTCGCGACGAAGGCGGGCGACCACGCGAGTGGCGGCGACTGCGAGAATGACGCTGATCCAGCGGGGTCGGAATCACCGGTCACCGAAGATGAAACCCCGTGGGTTGCTGATGCGGAAGCCGCGTCAGTACCAGTCGCAGCCGAAGAGCCGCCATCTGACGAATCCTCGCCTCCTGGTTCCGCATCGGATGCCGGCGGCGCGGCCACGGGCGGATCTCCCTCTGCCGAAAAATCCGATGAGGGGGAGAAGCGCGCAAGCAACGCCAATCAGCCAAAGCCTTCAAAGGGAACGGTCCGTGTCGACCTGGAGCGACTGGACACGCTGATGGACTTGGTCGGAGAGTTGATTCTCGCCGAAACAATGGTGACGCACAGCCCGGACGTGGAGGGTCTGAGTCTCCCGCGATTCGACAAGGCGGCGATCCACCTCAATCGAATCACGCGAAGCCTACAAGATGTTGCGATGTCGACTCGGATGATTCCGGTCGGGGCGACGTTCCGAAAGATGCTCCGCGTCGTGCGAGATCTCGCGCGCAAGCAGGGCAAGGATGTTGAACTCGAGCTCGCCGGGGAAGACACGGAAATCGACAAGACTGTGATCGAGGCGATTGGCGATCCGCTCGTCCATATCGTTCGAAACTCGGTCGACCACGGGATCGAAGATGCCGACGAGCGCGAAGCGGCTGGGAAATCTCGAGTTGGCCACGTGCGACTCGAAGCAAGGCATCAAGGTGGTGAGATCTGGATCATCATCCAGGATGACGGGAAGGGGCTCGACCGCGAGGTCATTCTCGAAAAGGCACTCAGCCGTGGATTGCTTCAGCAAGACACAGCGCTTGAACTCCGCGATAGCGACATCTTTAGATGCATCTTTGAGGCAGGCTTCTCAACGGCAGAAGCGGTGACCGACGTCTCCGGTCGCGGAGTTGGGATGGACGTCGTTCGTCGGAATATCGAGAGTCTGGGCGGCCGCGTGGAAATCGCGAGCGAGCTCGGCTCCGGTACGACGATCACGATTCGACTCCCCCTGACCCTGGCAATCATCGAAGGGATGCTCGTCCGAGTTGGCGACCTGACATATACGCTCCCCCTGCTCTCGATCAGAGAGTCGATTCCAATCAAGCAGGACGATGTCACGCGCCTAACGGATGACGGAGAGATGGTTCGCGTGCGCGGCGGGCTGATTCCGATGGTCCGTCTACACGAGTACCACGAGATCGAGCCGGCGGCGAAGTCACTCGAAGAGGGTATCGCGATCGTCGTTCAGGATGTCGAGCGCTTCTGCATCTTCGTGGACGAAGTGATTGGCCAGCGTCAGACGGTGATCAAGAGTCTGCCGAGTTATCTGGGCTCGGTTCGGGGTGTTTCCGGTTGTTCGATTCTGTCGGACGGCGACATCAGTCTGATTCTCGACGTGAGTTCCATCGAGAGCGATCGATCCGTTCGGCAGGTACGGCTCGACGGAGAAGGTTCGCGCGCGCGCGCAGGAGGCGAGGCATGAACGAAGAGACCGATCAGGTCGAGGGTGAGGTTGACCCGTCGGACGCGGAGCTCGATGGCGTCGCGGGCATGGATCATCGCTACATGACATTCGAACTCGATCATCAGTTCTACGGCATTGAGCTCGCGAGCGTGCAGGAGATCGTCCGCGCACAGCGAGCGACGCAAGTGCCGGATGTCCCGAGTTTCGTGCGCGGCGTGATCAACCTTCGAGGAACGGTCGTGCCGGTGGTGGATGTTCGCCGGCGTATGGGAATGGAGCCGATCGATACGGACGAGCGCACCTGCGTCATCGTCTGCTCGTTCCGCGGTGAGGGCATCGGTCTCGTTGTCGACTCGGTCTGCGATGTCGTGCAGGTCACCGAGGAGGAGATCATCGAGAGCTCTTCCGGTCACACGGAAGGCGGTGGCAACGACGAGATGATTCGTGGTCTCGTTCGCCAGGACGATGGCGTCAAAATTCTACTCAATCTCGATGAGGTCCTCGCGGATCTCGGAGAGTTGGAAAGTGCGACGGCGGCATGATGAATCAAACCGATGTCGATGATGATTCCCGGATTCGAGCGAGCCGGCTCGGGGGGCTAAGTCGGACCTTCGGATCGAGCATCCAGGCGAGACTCACGTTCCTGTTGGTCGCGGTGGCGCTGATCGGCTCCGGCGTGAACGCGTGGTTCGGGGGCACGTCGATGGCCGACGCTCTGGCGGATGGAGCCCACGCGGAGCTTCGATCGCGTGCCGCGGGCGACGCAGGACATCTCAACGTTGCATTCGCGGATACACGAGCGGACGCGGCGCTCGTTACATCGATGTCGGCGGCCGCGGGGCTTCTGCGCGCCATTGAAAATAGTGGGGTCGATCCCGAGGATGGAAGTACCGCTGAGCAATGGCGTTCCCGCGGCGAATCGCTGCTTCTTCAGCTGATGAAACTGAAGCCCTACTACTCCGCGGTTCGGGTTCTCGACGGAGGTGGTCGGGAGCGACTCGCCATCGAGCGGAGCAGCGGGAGCTTGCGCGTCGCGAGCGGTGACCCGATCTCCGGCTCGGGAGTCTCCCGTTCATCGTCGGCCTATTTCGCCAAAGCATTGCGTGCAGTCCCCGGCCACGTGCATGTCAACACGAGCGGTATGAAGGGGGCGGGGGTGATCCACGTGGCCGCTTCCTTGCGCGATTCCTCTGGGACGACGGGAATCGCGGTCATCGAAGTCTCGTTCGCGCGCCTCGCGGAAGAAGTGCTCGATATGGATGCGACGAGCGCTGGATTCGTCGTCGATGGAGCGGGTATCCCCTTCGCGGAGCGCCTGGGTGACGAAGTCGCTGGGGAACGTGCGGACGTTCTCGATGGAATGGCGGTACTTGCCTCACACGCGTCGGCGCAAGCCGAAGGAACTCTCGAGGAAGCCGGCTGGGTCTATTCGCATGTCCCCCTCTCGCTTTCGGGTCGCGAAGATGAATCGGAATGGTTTGCCGTTCGGGCTGCTCCGACGTCAATTCTGTTTGCGGACGTCGCCGACTATCAATGGACGGTTGCGATTCTCTTGTGCTGTGTGCTTGGAGCGCTGATCGTCGCGTCCATGTGGATGCTGCGGAGACTGGTTGTTGCGCCCATCGAGACATGTCTCGCAACCATCGAACAGGTTGCATCGGGAGACCTGACCGGGACCGTGAACGTTCAGGGTGACGACGAGATCGCGCGAATCGGCCACGCGGTCACGCGCCTGGTCGAGCATTTCTCCGGCACGCTCGGGATGGTCTCTTCGACCGCTGGTCAAGTGGCCTCGGGAAGCCATGACGTCGCGAACTCGAGCCGCGCGTTGGCGGACAACGCCGCTCAATCTGCCGCGTCGCTTGAAGAGATGAGCGCGACGATGGAACAGATCGCGAGCCAAACGCGACAGAACGCGGATCACGCAAAAGAGGCGGTTCAGCTGGCGTCGGGTGCGCGCGACAACGCCGAGGCCGGTGATGAGCAGATGCAGTCGATGGTCGAGTCGATGCGCGAGATTGAGGATGCCAGCCAGAATATCTCTCGCATCATCAAGGTCATCGATGAAATCGCCTTCCAGACGAACCTACTTGCCTTGAACGCAGCGGTGGAAGCCGCTCGCGCGGGGACGCACGGCAAGGGCTTCGCGGTCGTTGCGGAAGAGGTTCGCAGCCTCGCGGAGCGGAGCGCGCAAGCGGCACGAGAGACGACGGAGCTGATCGAAGGCTCCGGTGTCAAAGTCGAGCAGGGCCGAAACATCGCCGAGAAGATGGCGGAGTCTCTGAGTTCGATCGTGGAGTCCGTATCGCAGGCAGCGGATCTTGTTTCCGAGATCGCCGCGGCGAGTAGCGAGCAGGCAGAAGGGATCAGCCAGGTCAATGCTGGATTGATCCAGGTCGATCGCGTGACGCAGAAGAACACGAGCGCGTCAGATGATATGTCCCGGGCAGCGGCAGAGCTTGAAGATCAGGCACAGAGCGTGCGCGCTTCGCTGGGTGGGTTCCAGCTTCCCTTCGAGAATCAGTTTGGAATCGCGCAGCAGGGCCCGACCTCTCCGCCCAATACCTCTTCGTCGGGATGGTCCAGTTCCGATGCAGCGGCACCGTCCACGGCCATCCCGGCAGCCAGTCCTGTGATTGACGATGACGATTGGGGTGGGATGAGCGCGATCGACGATTCGGATGATGAGGAGGACGGCTGGGGAGTCCGTGCGACGGGTGTCGATACGCCGCAAGAGGTCCTCGCTGATGAGGGATGGGGTGGCTCCGGCTCAAGCGAGAGCACTTCATTCGACGACTCAGGGGATGAGGGCGGCTGGGGTGAACCCGCCGACTCGGCGCGGTCGGATTCTCCCTCTGCGGACGGACTCGATGATTCCGATTTCGGTCGATATTAGGCCGGAACAGACGAGAGCCCATCACAGGAATTGAACAGGCCGTCGGGCTGATGCGGATCCTGGATCGAGAATTCCCAACGTAGAGCGAGTGGACGAGGCAGAACGAAGCATGAAGACCGAGTCGTACGCAGGGATCCGAGCTTTCATCCATAGGGAGCTTGGGATCGCGTTGCCGGAAGAGAAGGCCTCTCTTTTGACAAGCCGCCTTCGACGCATCCTCGATGAGCGTGGGCTCTCCGGAATGGAAGACTACGTTTCATGGTTGGAATCGCAGAGTTCTCCGGATGCACTTGCTGAACTCGCGGATGCGATCTCGACGAATCACACCTTCTTCTATCGTGAGCCGGCCCACTTCGATCTGCTTGAGAATAAGGTCCTTCCGGAGATCGTCGATCGATTGAATCGCAAGGGTCGATACGACGTACGGATGTGGTGTGCGGCCGCCTCGACGGGCCAGGAACCCTATACGCTAGCGATGATTCTCCGCCGCTACCTGGATGAGCGGAACCTTCGTTGGAAGGCGGGGCTCCTCGCAACGGACGTGTCGAACGAAGCACTCGAGACCGCGCGTGCAGGTGTCTACCCGGAATTGTCCGTCCACGCGCTCCCAGTTACCTGGGTGAGTCGCTTTTTCGAGAAGGCCGGGCCTGAAGAGATGCAGGTCGATCCCATGCTCAAGAAGGAGGTCGTGTTCCGTCGCTTGAACTTGATCGGGCGTGCCTATCCCTTCAAGGAGCCCTTCGAAATCGTCTTCTGCCGAAACGTGATGATCTATTTCGACGAGTCGACCCGGCACGCGGTCGGCCAGCGGATCTTCGACGTGATGTCACCCGGTGGATACTTGTTTCTCGGCTTGTCCGAGACCTTGCGCCGCGGCGCTACGCAATTCGAATACGTGGAGCCCGGGGTTTTCCGTAAGCCACTCGACGAGAAGGCGGGAAACTGAAATGGGACAACCGATTCGCGTATTGATTGTCGACGACTCAGGCTTCGTTCGAAAGCGGCTCCATCGAGGGCTCAGCCGAGACCCCGATATCGAAGTCGTGGGTATGGCCGTCGACGCCTTTGATGCAAAGGACAAGCTCGCCGAGTTGAATCCCGACGTGATGACCCTCGACGTCGAGATGCCCAAGTTGAACGGCCTCGACTTCTTGCGGCAGATCATGCCGGTCAAACCGATGCCCGTGATCATGGTGAGTTCGCTTACTAAAGAAGGTGCGAGCGTCACGCTTTCAGCGCTTGCAGCGGGTGCGGTTGATTTTGTGGCGAAACCCTCGGGCCCGAGCGACTCGGAAGCGGACTTCATGGCGGTGCTCTGTTCGAAGGTCCACGCCGCGAGTCGCGCGAATGTTTCCGCTTTGTCTCGAAAGCGAAACGTCGAGACTGCCCCCATCCAGACGGTCGGCGACAGCAATCGCGTCATCTGTATTGGATCATCGACCGGCGGACCCGAGGCGCTCGTCGAGTTGCTCTCGGCATTCCCCGCGGACGCGCCGCCGACGGTCATCGTTCAGCATATGCCCGCGCGCTACACGCCGCAGCTTGCGAAGCAGCTCGATCGAGCGTCGCCCATGAGGGTGACCGAGGCCGCGAATGGGGATCGGCTCGAAAGTGGGCACGTCTACGTCGCTCCTGGAGGCATGCACGCGAAGCTGCAGAGTGTGGGCAATCACCTGGAGATCGCGTGTTACCCCGGCGAGAAGAAGAACGGCCATATCCCCAGCGTCGACGTGCTCTTTGAGAGTGCGGCGGAGGTGTTGGGGCGGCGATGTGTCGCGACGATTCTCACGGGCATGGGGGACGATGGAGCGGTGGGACTCGGCAAGGTTCGCGATGCGGGAGGGCGGACGCTCGCGGAAGACGAATCAACCTGTGTTGTCTTTGGGATGCCGAAGGCGGCGCAGGCGGCAGGTTCGGTCGAAAAGGTGGTGCCCTTGCCGAAGATGGCCCGAGCTGTTCTCGAGCTGGTCAGTGGCAAGCGGTTCGCCTGATGCCGACGACGGTATTAGGCGTGGGCGAATACGGGCTTGTCCGTGACCCCGAAGATGCGATCAAGACCTATGCGCTGGGCTCTTGCATCGCAATCGTCATTCTCGACAAAGAGACGCGGACGATCGGGATGGTGCATATCGCTCTTGCGACTTCGAGTACGAATCCGGAACGCGCAAAGACGCACCCGGGTTACTTCGCCGATACCGGAATCGACGCGCTGCTCGATCGATTAGCCGACGCCGGAGTGCGGGCTGATAGCAAGGGGCTGATCGTCAAGATCGCGGGCGGGGCGCATGTGCTCGACGTCGGGAGCAAGTTCGATATCGGGAAGAAGAACGCGCTCGCGGTTCGCAAACATCTTTGGTCGAAGGGGCTCGCTCCACGTTCTGAAGATGTGGGTGGAACGATCAGTCGCACGGTCGAGGTCGCCGTCAAGGATGGCAAGACTGTGATCAGCACGACGCGACGTGATCCATGGGAAATCTAAGGGAGGTGGGGCGATGAACTCCATACTTGTCGTCGATGATTCACCGATCGCGAGAAAGATCGCAATCAAGTGTCTCTCGAATATCGGGATCGGCGAAAAAATCACCGAGGCCGAGAATGGGAAGGTCGCGCTTGATCTGATTCGAGAGTCGACTCCGGACCTCATCCTGGCAGATTTGAACATGCCGGTGATGGACGGGCTCACGATGCTTCGGAAGATCAAGGCGAGCCCACGCATGTGTGGAATTCCGGTGATCGTCGTGAGCAGCATTCTTGATGCGGAGAAGCGTCGGGAGCTCGAGGAAAGAGGGGTTGACCTCTTGATTCCGAAGCCAATTTCGCCGCCCGAGTTGATTGCGGCCATCGAAGGAATCAGAGCCGCCGAGGAACTCGAAAACCAATGACGATTCAACTCGATGACACATTCGAAGAAGTTCTGGGAAACACGTTCGAGGGGATGGCTTTCTCATTCGTCGAGCGATCCGATGATCTGGACTTCGATTGGTCGCGCGCCGACCTCTGCTGGGCTTCGATCGACTTAATCGAGCCGGCGCAGGGGAGGCTCTACCTTGTTGTTCCCACCGAGGAAGCCATCGCGCTCGCCGAGTCGGTCGTGGGCGATCAGGGACTCCAGCCGGACGACGCCCTCGCTGTTCTTGGCGAAGTGGCGAATACCGTAGGCGGGCTATGGCTCATCGAATTGGATGAGGGGAATCGCGGAACACGTCTTGGTCTTCCGAAGACCGGCATCGGGACATTGCCGGAAGACGCCGGGGCGCAGGTCGCCCTCTTCGACTTCGATGAGGGGTTGATCGGAGCGCTCCTGGTAGTGGGCCCAACACATGACGATCTCTGATTCGGATCGTCGAAAGCTCGAATCGGCGATCGCAGAGCTGCCGCCGATGTCATCGGCGGCCGTCGCGGTGCTTCAGAAGATCGAGGAGCCGAGTTGCTCACTTGCCGATCTGGAATCCATCATCGAATCGGATGCTGCCCTCACGCTGAGGGTCCTCAAACAAGCAAATAGCGGTGCGGTCGGTGCGATCCAAGACGTCGAGAGCTTGTCTCATGCGGCTTCGATCCTGGGCGAACGGACGTTGGTGGGAACCGCGCTCGCGATGGGAGCGAGTTCGCTCGTGAGCGAGCCCTTGCCTGGATATCACCTAACGGGTGAAGATCTCCTGGCGAGCAGCCTCAATGCCGCAACCGCGGCTCGGCTTCTCGCGAGCGAGCACGGAGGCGTGTCGCCCGCGACGGCGTTTACCGCGGGTCTCCTGAGAGACGTTGGGAAGGTCGTTCTCTCGTCGATGCTTAAGCCACCGGCGATCGCCGAGAATGAACGGGCGAACGCGGATACCTCTGTCTTCGGGGATTTTCTCGCCTACGAGCGCGCGGCGATCGGCCTGGATCATTGCGAGGTGGGCCGGATGGTCGCCGAGCACTACGACCTCGCCGAAGGGCTTCGCATCGCGATTGCGCATCACCACGCGCCCGGCGAGATCGGTGGAGAGCATGCGGACCTGCTGGACATTGTTCACGTCGCCGACGCGATCGTTTCGATGGCAGGGGGGTACAAGGGCCTAGACGGGTTGAGCTACCGGCTCGAAAACACAAGCCTCGAGCGGCTCGGCATCTCCACCAAGCAATTTCAATCCTTCGTGATCGAGGCGTTGATTGAGGGTACCGAGATGATCGAATCGGTGGCCGAATGAGTCGCGCGAATCGCCGAGAGCGTTCGGAATCGAGCAAAGTGCTTAAGGGAATACACCATATTGTGATCATCGCGTGACCGCCGCTCAATGCGATCAAATGATTTCCGATATGGAATTCGAGGGAATGACCCGGCGTCTTTCGTCGTTGGGTTAATTAGGAACGAACAGCCATGATGAAATTCGCGAATCTTGGAATCCGGGGCCGCTTATTGGCGGTCATTCTTCTTGTGGGTGTGATCCCCGCGGTCGCTGTGAGTCTGATTGCCTGGCGCCAGGCGGAGCAGTCACTTGTTTCCGCTGAAGGCACGGCAGATGAGGCGCTACGCGCTCAGGTGCGCGCCGGTCTTGAAGCAACCGTCTACGGAAAGGCGAGTGAGGTCGAGCGCTATTTCGGTACGATCAATGACCAGATCCTGACATTCTCCGAAAACCGGATGGTCATCGAGGCGATGCGTGAGCTTCCGCGAGCGCAGCGTGCCTTTCACGCGGAAGCCGCGGATGCGCTGCCGCCAGTAGACGAGATGCGAGCCGCGGTTCGGCGGTACTACGATCAGGAGTTCGGACCCGAGTATCAGGCTCAGAATGGCGCTGCACCCGGAACCAGCGCCATGCTGCGACCGCTCGATGACGATTCGATCGCGCTTCAGTACGCGTATATCGCGGACAATCCCCATCCGCTTGGAGCGAAGGACACCCTCGACCAGGCATCGCAAGAGACGCACTACAACTCGCTGCATCGCGAGTTGCATCCGGTGGTTCGAAGCTATCTCAAGAAATTCGGCTACTACGACATCTTCCTGGTCGATCCGGAGTCCGGCGACGTCGTCTACTCCGTGTTCAAGGAACTCGACTACACGACGTCACTCAAGGACGGTCCGTACGCGGCGACGAACTTCGGTCGCGCCTTCCGAGGGGCGCTAAGCGCATCGAACCCCGACGAGGTGATCCTGATCGACTTCGAGCAGTACCTTCCTTCCTACGAAGCACCGGCGAGCTTCATCGCCAGTCCGATCTTCGACGGCAGCGACCTCATTGGTGTTGCGGTCTTCCAGATGCCCCTCGATCGAATCACGCAGATCATGAGCGGACGCGCGGGGCTGGGGGAGACGGGCGAGACCTACCTCGTTGGCTCCGATGGCTTGATGCGGTCCGACTCGTATCTAGACCCGGAGAACCACAGTGTTTCGGCGTCCTTCAGAAGTGCGGACTCGAATCGCGTTGAATCCGAAGCGGTCACGGCGGCGTTGAACGGTGACATGGGATCGGCCCTGACGAAGAGCTATTCCGATATCGACGTCGTGAGTGCCTACGCGCCCGTCCGGCTCGGCAGCTTTACCTGGGCGGCGGTCGCGGAGATCACGCAGCAGGAGGCGTTCAGTCCGCTGGACAAGCTCACCGCAGATTCGCGCGAGGCGCAGCGTTCCCTGATCGCGAGTATCGCGGGACTGGTCGTCGTGGCGATGCTGGTCGTGGGATTCTTTGCGGTCGTCTTCGCCCGACAGATCTCCGGGCCGATCATCGAAACCGTCGACGCACTCGACGTTGTTTCCCAGGGTGACCTTCGTGCGCACCTGAATCCGAACGGCGTCGGCGAACTCGGTCAGATGGCGACGGCCTTGAACCAGATGGTGAACCGTTTGGCCTCAGTGCTCGGCGAGGTTAGGAGTTCCGCACAGGAGGTTTCGGGCAGCAGTGAGCAGTTTGCCGGTGCTTCGCGGGACCTGTCGCAGATGTCCGAACGGTCCTCGAGCTCCGTCCAGACGATCTCTTCTTCGATGGAAGAGATCTCAAGTCAAACGCGACAGAATGCGGATCACGCAACCGAAGCGGTTCGGCTTGCCAGCGAGGCTCGAGATCTGGGTGAGACCGGCGACCAGCAGATGAAGGACATGGTCGTCGCGATGCGGGACATCGATGATGCCAGCAAAAGCATCTCGAATATCATTCGCGTCATCGACGAGATCGCCTTCCAGACGAACCTGCTGGCTCTGAATGCGGCGGTCGAAGCGGCTCGTGCCGGTGTGCATGGCAAGGGCTTCGCGGTCGTGGCTGAAGAGGTCCGCAGTCTTGCCGAACGATCAGCGGAAGCGGCTCGGGAAACGACGGAGCTGATCGAAGGATCGAGCCGCAAGGTCGATCACGGTAAGAACATCGCCGAACGAACCGCCGAGTCGCTGTCCCAGATCGTCGCTTCCATTTCGCAGGCCACCGACCTCGTCTCTCAGATTGCGGCGGCGAGTGGTGAGCAGGCGGACGCGATCTCCCAGGTCAACGAGAGTCTGACTCGAGTCGATGATGCGACGCGCAGTAGCGCCGCCTCGGCGACTCAGATGGCGCAGTCGACGCGTCAACTGTCGGATTAGGCGGTTCAGCTCGAGAGCTCGCTCGACCGGTTCACCATGCCCGATTCGGTCGGCTAGCCGGCCCGATCTCGAACCCGGATCTCGAATGAAGTCGAGAGACTAAAAACGACCGTAGCCATGACTCCCTCCGAGAGGTGGACGTTAGGCTGCGGTCGTCTTCGTTTCAGGACCGGCGACAGGCACTGCGGAGTCACACCGCGGAGTAGAGCAGCGCACCACGCTTCTCGACTCGACAGGACTCAAGGAGCCCGGCCAGTTCGAGTAGGTCGTCGCCCTGGCCGAGTCGCTCGAGTAGGTCCGAGATCGCGCGTCGCCCGTCGGTCTGCGAAAGGACCGGGGCCATCGCTTCCTCGATGCGCCCCAGCATGAAGAGCTGATAGGGTACAACCATTCGTCTTGATCGGATCCCCCCGATCTTGAAGTCGATCGTGAGCGGTCCTTGGTTTGTCTGTTCATCGATGAAGCCCGGTGTCGCGGTGAAGGTCTTGCCGGGCAATTCCTCTCCCGGGGTATGCGCTTCGCTCTCGATATAGGCCGAGAGCCTTCGCGCGGACTCGCGCAGGACGGGCCACATTTCCTCGAAGAAGACTTCGAGAACCGGTAGGAGGGTTTCGGGAACCGCGTCGTCCGGGAGCCACTCGCCCTCGTCGGTATTGGCGATCCGACCCACGAGATTCCCGTCCTCGTCGACGGAGTAGAGCTTTTGCCCGTAGCTGCGTGCATTGAGCGCGCCTTCGCCGTTCGTTCGTTCGACCCATTCGCAGACGAGTGGGAAATGCGTCCGCAGCGCATATCCGGGGACGGCGTCTCGATAGAGATGCGCATAGAGTGGGCCGAGGAGTCCGAAGTCGCCGAGGCTCGGTCGCCCACCTAACACATAGTCGTGCTTCCCGAAGTGAATCTCGAGGCGTTCGAGCAATCGATGTTGGCTTGCTTGCCAGGCGCCCTCTGTTCTTTCATCGCATCCAAGATGGATGAGCCCAGCGTAGACGCCTTTGGGTTCCGTACGAGACGTCGAGATGCCAAAGCCGTCTTCAAAGAACCCGGCACCGGCCGCCCGCCGCGTGATTCCCTCGGCGTTGGGAGCGAGCACGGCACCCCATTGCTGTTCGTTGAAGTTTCGATGGCTGGGTTCTCGGGCGTCCTCGCTGAAGAACCAGCGTTGCCAGAAGGCGGGAACGACGACCCATTCATCAGCGAGCAACTCAATTAGATAGCTCGCCAATCTCTGCTTCGGGCGCGTGAGGTCCGGGATGACGGGAGACTCTGGGTGCGCCTTCTCGATGACGTCGATGATCTCGCTTGAGTCTTGGATCCATTCGCCGGTGGGGGTCTCGACCTGTGGGATGGCGCCGCTGCCCGATTTGGGAAGGAGCAGTCCTGCGATCAAATCGGGTGTCGCCAGAATATCCTCGAAACCGGGTTCGAGTGCCTGACACCGTTCCTTGTAGCGAAGGTAACCGCGGGCTTTGCCGGAGAAGTAGCTGTGTTCCCAGGAGAAGAGTTTGTACATCACGAGAATGTAGTTCCGCGCCAGCACGATCGGTAGATCGCCCGGTCAAGGATGGAGCAAAAGCACGACTCCGGTTGCGTGCCGTTCCGGGCCGATCGAGCCGTTATACCCGAGAGAGGCAGCGCGGGCGCAGGTCAAGGGCAGGTTGATCCGATGACGCAGAGGCGTAGCAATCCATGGACTGTCCACGCCGGCGCTGGAACTGACCTGGTCTGATGGATGGTGAGACGGAGAGAGAATCGATGGCAACGATCGTGACGTTCGCATCTGGAAAGGGTGGCGTCGGTAAGAGCGTAATGGTTTCGAACCTGGGGCTCGCTCTGGCGACGATGGGTCGACGCGTCGTTCTGGCCGACCTCGACGTCGGCGGACACAATCTTGCGACGCTTTTCGGCGCGTTTGAGTCCGGCCCCGATCTGGATGCCTTCTTCTCGCGCGAAGTTCCCGATCTCGCTTCCGCCGCGCGCCCGCTTCGCAAGAATCTGTCTCTCATCGCCGGCGCTGGCGAGACCCTCGCTTTCGCGAATCCAAATTGGGCGATGAAGCAGCGGCTCCTTCGTCAGCTTTCGACCCTGCCCGCCGACCTCGTGCTTGTCGATGTCGGCGCGGGCGCGGGCACACACGCCCTCGACTTTTTTAACGCGGGCGATTTGCGCGTGCTCGTCACGCTTCCCGAGCCGACCTCTTCAGTCGACGCCTACCGTTTTCTCAAGCTCGCCACGGTACGCGCCGCGGCCACCCGGGTTTCCTCGAGAAATCCCGATCGTCGTCGCCTGGAACGCCGCGACTATAAGGAAGCGGATGAAGTCTGGAAGACCCTCGCACTCACGTCCGACGTCCAGTCGGAAGCTACAGCGCTGAGCGCTCCGCAGATCATTCTGAACCAAGCGAGCCAATCGCGACGACACTTTGAACGCTTACAGATCGTGACGCGCCGCTTCCTGAATGCCGACGTGAACCTTCTGGGCGAGGTTCCGCGCGACGAAGGCATCCTCAACTCGGTTGCGAAGTTTCTCCCGATTGTCGAGGGAGACCGAGAGGCGAGCGCAGCTCGGGCGCTCGTTACGGTCGCGAAGCGACTTGATGCGGCAGCGACCAAAGTCGAAGCCGCTCGACGAGCTGAAGCCTCGACCTCGGATCTGCCGGATCTGACTGGCCTGGCGGTCAGCCCAGCGTAAGGCGCTCGCTCGCGGAGAATTCGTCGACTAACGTCGGCCGCGCTGTCCGCCGCCGCTGCGTCCTCGTCCGCGTCCCCCGTCCCGTCCGCCGCCACTTCCGCTTCGGGATCGGCGTCGTCCTTCGGGTTTGTCGGCATCTTCGCGGGCGCGTTCCGTCTCGCGATCTTCGACGCCGTTTGAGTCGTCTTCTTCTTCGACATCCTCGGCTGCGGTCTCGACTTCAGCCTTCGCGGGCCGTGCGATCAGATAGCCGGCAGCGAAGCGGGCGAGTTCGGTCAGGCCTTCTTCGTTCTCGGCCAGGGTCTTCACGAAGGGAAGCATGCGATCCACGCGTGCCTGAGCGTCTTCGCTCGAAACGGAAGCGAGGTCTTCGCCGGCCTTCTCGCGCAGCGTGTCGAGCTCTGCCTCGATTTCTTTGCGTTCCGACTCCTCAGCGGTTTCCTTCTTTCGCTTTTCGAGGCGTCGTGCGAGAGCGCGCTCCGTCGGGATCTTCTTTTCCTTGATGTCGATCCCGTTCACAGTCTGCATGAACTTGAAGTTGCCGATATCGAGGCCCGAGATCAGTGAGACGGCGACGCCGGACTTGCCCGCGCGACCCGTTCGACCGGTGCGATGGACGTAGACTTCCGGGGAATCAGACGTGGTGTAATTGATGACGTAGGCGAGGTCGCTGATGTCGATTCCGCGCGCGGCGACGTCGGTCGCGGCGAGGAAGCGGAGCTTCCCGGATTTGATCTTCTTGATCGCCTTCTCGCGCGCGGACTGCTGCAAGTCGCCGGAAATCTGGTCGATGTTGACGCCGCGCTTCTTGAGGTAGGCCGTGATAAATCTGACATCGGCTTTCGTGTTGCAGAAGATGATTCCGCTATCGGGATTCTCGTACTCAAGAATCCGAGCGAGGATCGCTTCCTTTTCCGCTGCCGGACACATATAGAAGTAGTGTTCGATCTGTTGGGGCGAGCCGCCTTCGACTTCGATCGTGACGTCTTCGGGGTCGGTCAGGAAGAAGCGGGAGAGGGAGCGAACCTTCTCGGGCATCGTCGCCGAGAAGAGATGGCTCTGACGCTTTCGCGGAAGGAAGGAGGCGACTTCCTTCATGTCCGGCCAGAATCCGAGGGAGAGCATTTCGTCGGCTTCGTCGAGGACGAGAACCTTGGTCCTGCTGAGGTCCATTCGGTCGTTCTTGAGGTGGTCGAGGATCCGACCGGGCGTTCCGACGACGATGTGCGCGCCGCGTTCGAGGCCCTCGAGTTGGGGGCCATAGGCGACACCCCCGTAGATCGGAAGCGTTCGGACGCCCCGATATTGGCCGAGCTGATCGAGTTCGACCGCGACCTGATTCGCGAGTTCGCGGGTCGGGAGGAGGACGATGGCCTGCGTGTCCTTGGATTCCGTGTCGATGGCTTCGACGAGTGGGATTCCGAAGGCGCCCGTCTTGCCCGAGCCGGTCTGGGCCTGGACGATGAGGTCCCCGCCTTCACGCATCTTGGGGATCGCGGCGGCCTGAACGGGAGTGGGGGAGGTCCAACCGAGATCCGCGATTGAGCGCTGGATATCGCTCGCGACGTCGGCGAAGAGGGCAGAAAGTTCTTGTGTTTCAGTCATATGCGGGCGGCACGCTACCCCTCGCGGGGAGCGCGCGCAATCGGAGACTGGCCTGGGTCCCCGCAGGCCGTGCTAAGGTCGGCGGAATGTCAGGAATCGGACCCTCAGATGTGGCCAACGTGGCCAAGCTCGCTCGTCTTGCCTTTTCAGACGAGGAAACCGAGGCGATGGCGAAGGATCTCGAACAGATCCTGGGCCATGTGCGCTCGCTTGATGCCCTCGATACCGAAGGGGTGCCGCCAACGGCCCACGGTTTTGAGCTGGCGACCCCACTGAGGCCAGATCGCCCCGCTGAGCCCCTGGATCCGGAGCTCGCGGTCTCGAACGCCCCCGCGCGCCAGGGGACCGCCTTCCTCGTTCCGAAAGTGCTCGAGGAGGAGGGGTAGAGAACATGGGCTCCTCCGAATCCTTGCTCGCGGCCTCGCTCACGGAACAGCGTGAGGGACTCGACCGCGGCGACGCCACCTCTTCGGAACTGGTCGACGCGAGTCTCGCTCGCATCGCCGCGCATGCCGATCTTTCTGCGGTCGTCTCGATTCGTGATGCCGCTGCGCGTGCCGAATCCGAGGCCGCTTCGAAGCGAATTGCCGACGGGAAAGCGCTGTCGGTCCTCGACGGCGTTCCGATCTTGTTGAAGGACAACATCGTGCAGGCCGGTGAGCCCGCCACGTGTTCTTCCCGCATCCTCGAAGACTTCGTCTCGCCCTACGACGCGACCGTGACCGAGAAGCTCCGCGCAGCCGGCGCGATCATCGTCGGCCGAACAAACATGGACGAGTTCGCGATGGGGTCATCGACGGAGAACTCGATCCACGGGGAAGCGCATAACCCCTGGGACCGAAGTCGCGCCTGCGGCGGGAGCTCCGGCGGAAGTGCTGCCGCTGTTGCGGCGGGCCTCGTTCCCTTGGCGTTAGGCTCGGACACCGGCGGCTCGATTCGCCAGCCCGCGAGCTTCTGTGGAGTTGTTGGACTCAAGCCGACCTACGGACGCGTTTCGCGATGGGGCCTCGTCGCCTTTGCCTCTTCCCTCGATCAGATTGGTCCCTTCGGTCGTCGGGTCAGCGATTGCGCGGCGATGCTCGAGATGATTGCCGGTCACGACGCGCGGGATTCCACTTCCGTTCCGGAAGCGGTCCCCGCGTTAGGCGCGGCGATGACCGGGGATATAGAAGGCCTCACGATCGGACTTCCCAAGGAATATTTCGTCGAAGAGGGCGTTGAGCCGGGAGTGCTTGCACGGGTTCGCGAGGCGATCGCGACGCTTGAGAGCGCCGGCGCCAAGGTGACGCCCGTCTCGCTGCCCCATACCGAGCATACGATCGCGACCTACTACTTGAT
>Ga0316209_1001104_pt1 | contig 32197 bp, 35 predicted proteins | sample 6monopyrite_MG_FD_204945 | JGI IMG/M metagenome (GOLD analysis project Ga0316209, IMG submission 204945) | Microbial mat bacterial communities from mineral coupon in-situ incubated in ocean water Damariscotta River, Maine, United States -... | ecosystem: Environmental > Aquatic > Marine >...
ATCTTGCATCCTTCATAAAGGACTGGTTTTTGCAATACCGGAACTACTTGTCATTTGGCAAGTGCATGATTTGGATCGACGACATCTTGGGTCATAAAGGACCATTCGCAAGCTGGATCGGATTATGCGAATTTTATTGGTCTGAACAGATGAAGGAGAATTTTTACAATGTCTCGAATGCAAGAAAAGATAATAGATAAATCAACCATAGCCGTAGCTGGTATTGACGTAGGTAAAAGCCAGCTCGATGTATTTATACATCCTGCAAATATCAGGCTAAAGATCAGCAATGAGAAACGCGCAATCCGCACTCTCATATGTGAGCTTACGAAGCATGATGTAGCGCTGGTTACACTTGAAGCAACAGGAAAATATCATGTCCTCGCACATGAAATGATCCATGATGGCGGAATCGATGTAGCTGTTGTTAATCCGTTTCGTTCTCGTCAATTTTCTGACAGTATGGGAAAACTGGCTAAAACTGACACAATTGATGCCGAAGTCCTTGCTCATTTTGCACAGCGTATGCAACCAGAAGCATCCACGCCCATGAGTAAACAAGTCAAAATGCTACGCGACCTCCATTCCGCAAGGCGTCAGGTCGTACAGGAAATTTCTGATCTCAAGCGCAAACTTCATACAACTGACAACAGATTTATTGCCCGCCAGATCAAATCCCGCATAGCAATGGGCGAAAGACATAAGGTATCACTGGAAAGCGAAATTCATACGGGAATCAGCTCATGTCCTGAGCTTTTAGAAAAGTTTAATATTCTTATTTCCATCCCAAATGTTGGTAAAATTACAGCAGCAACCATGCTGGCAGACCTTTCTGAACTTGGTCAGGCAAATGCTAAGGAAATTGCTGCTCTGGCTGGTGTAGCACCAATGAACTGGGATAGTGGAGCCAAACATGGAAAAAGAATGATCCGAGGTGGCAGGCAATCTGTTCGCAATGCGCTCTATATGTGCGCAGTTAGCAGCATTAAAAGAAATGATCCTTTTGGAAAAACCTATAGAAACCTAGTCAAGCGTGGCAAAAACCCAAAAGTTGCCCTAACAGCAGTAATGCGGAAAATTGTTATCGTTGCCAACACACTCATTACTCAACGCCGTACCTGGAAAGAAGTGCCTCCACCAAGCAGTCCCCTTGCATATTTCTATTCAGGCCGCGCCTCGCTTGAGCTATGTGGTGACTCCGCTCAGCACGGCCTGAAAAAAATAGCTTGATTTTTTACACAGATGCTTGCATCCATCGCAAGCACCACCAATAGCGGAACTATTGTGCAGTTGCTAACAATGCCCTGGGCGCAGCCTTTCCGGCTGGCAGCGATGACGGGAACTACCGGCCTTGCTTACTGCTCCCGTGCTTCACTATATATACACCTCATTTGAACAACCCGCCTATATCGCATTTCAGTGATTTCATGAGCTGCTCTAATGTTGATAGCGTTGTGTTCTGGCCAGCGTTTTCTATGCGCGCCAAAGTGGATTGCGAAATCCCTAGCTTGCTGGCAAATGCTCGCTGAGATATATCCCCTCTCCTGCTTCTGATATTCACGGCTAAACGCTGAGCAATATCGCTCATATTATTTGACCCATATATGACTCAAGGGATAATTTTTGCGTTACAATAATGATTCATATGTGAATCATAGCAGGCATACAGCTTCGTGCAAACATATCGGCAAACCCTTGGAGACCAAATCCGGCTGGCTCGGGCGATGCGAAGATGGTCGCAAGAAGCACTGGCTTTGAGCGCTGGTCTTCACCGCACCCATATCGGAGCGATTGAGCGCGGAGAAGTCAGCCCTGAGATTGACACCGTTGAAAAGATTGCCAAAGCCCTCGGGCTTCAAATATGGCAATTATTCAAGGGCGATATCTCGAAGGTTATCGACGATCCCTAAATGAGGCCAAATCCCATGATGAAAACCATAATTTTTGTTCTGGCTCTGTTCCTGTGCTCTGGAGTCTGGGCGCAGGAGTTAACAGGAAAAGCGCGCATCAGCAAATCAGGCAATAAAACTCATACATGGATATCCTACAGTGTCCGATCACCTTTTATTAATCTTACGGATTTTTGGATCAGGGTTAATGTCTCTATCGAGGCAGTGGAAACCGCCTCCCCAGAAACATTAGATTGCGGCCTTAAAATCAATGATAGCTTCGTCCCTCTTTATGAATATGCACAATATCGAGATGGAGCGCTTTATTTTCATTTTGAGAATATCAAAAGTGATACGCTGCTGGAATTTGCAATTGGCTACAAAAAAGATGCCGCAGTGCAAAATTACTTTCAAGAAGCTACCTTTAGCCTCACATCCAATGAATGGGAGACAAGCGCTAAATGGCAGCTAATAGATGATTTTATCTCTATGACAGCTAGCCCCATGAGCATTGTCATCAATGGGGAGAATAGCTGCCATCTGTATTAGTAATAATACGTGAGATAGTTTTCGAACAAGATTGATTCCTTGCATAAATACAGAAGTATTTATAAAAAGGAATGATGAAAAGTATTAAACGCTGCCCCCCTTACTTTACATGGTTGAGTTGCCATGTGCGCAATGAACCAACAGATCTTTGCAAAAACATCTCTACGCAAGAGCCGGAGATGTGTGCAGAATGATTTATGAAATATTACATCGCAGACGATTTCACGATCTTGTTGAGAAATTGAGAAAACAAGGAAATCTAGATGAGAAAAAGTTAAATGGTGTTTTAGAATTTAGAAGGGGAAGAAATGTACTTAGTAAATTTCTATCTTATGGTCTTGGCGTGCCATCATTATTGTATTTTAGCTTTCTACTATTTAAAGCACTTTTTTATGAAGATAGTCTTGATAATGCTGACAAGTTGAGCATGGCCATTTTGTTTTGTTTTATGTCTATTGCATTATACATACATATTACAATACACATTTTTGATTGGAGATATGTATCGTTGATGACCAATGGAATTTACGCAGATGGAACAGTATTGCGTTTTACTTTTGACCTTCAATTCGGGCAAAGATACTGCGAATATTATTTTTTTGATGAAGTTGGTGATAAGCACATTTCCAAAATGCAAATACCAATAACATTTGATCCAGAGTTTGATTATAAAAAAGGGGACAAGATTAAAGTTGCCTACGATATATGTAATCCAAAAAGGAATATTGTTGCATCACCCAAAATGAAAATGTTTAACATAAGGTTAGATAAAGAAGGTATAGATTATGACACGTTGCCAAAAGAAGAGCAGGAAATGTGTGAATGAAGATTGCTGAATTATTTTATCCGAAGGAACTAAAAGAGATCATCGCCGATTTGCGTGCTAAAGATGATTTGAATGAAGAGGCTTTAAAAAATATTGACAAAACCATCACTCGCCAACGCTTTTCAATGATCATAGTTTCTTTCTTCGCTTTTATTGCATTTATATATATTTTACCTTCCTCTGAGGCATATCTACTGTTACTAGCTGCTGTATTTTTTTTGACATTCTCTTTGGTGTCACCGTTTAATCTTAATATTTACATACTGCCCTATGCCAATGGGGCTGTAGCCTCTGGGCGTGTATTAGGGGCTCATTACGATATTATTCCTGCTCATGGTTATTATGGTTGGTCTATAAGATACGAATTTTCTGATTCTAGTGGGCGTATTATTAAAAATAGTGCTGTTGGAATTAAGAAAGAAGATGTTAGGAATGGAAAAGTCCGAGAAGGCGATTCATTGAAAATATTCTATTTGGAAGATGATCCTTCCAAGAATGCCCCGTTTTTTTCATCGATTTATAAAAGATATTCATTAAGAAAAACCAAACAAATCTGGCTGACAAGATAGAAGATCATCTATAACAGCCAGATGAGCAAAATCATTATAGAGATGATTATGTTTCAGGCTCATGCTGGTATGGATATCAGAGCAAATTGGCTGCTCTGGTCTATCAGCTTCATCTAGGGCGCGGTAATCACGTAACTCACGGACATAAGCACGGTAGCACGAAAGATCAGATATTAATCTTGTGAGCACTTCTTGCCTGATATTACGCAAGGCGGCTGAACGATGTGGCTCTGCCTTATTATCTGCTTGCTGTATATCATCGAACCTATAGCCCTGATATCCGCTTGCTTTGACGGCGGATAATATCTGCTTAGGGCGTAGAACTTTACCGCCGAGCTTGTAATACCATGGATGGCCAGGTTGGTAGCCGCGATGTTCGATATATGATTTAGCTGCGTTCATGTGCTTGCTCCTTATCATGTGAAGTAAAGGGAGGCCTATTGGCTGCCCTGTGCTGGAGTTGATTGTTGCTGGCGCACAATCCAGTCATTGGCTTGAGTGAAGAGATTTGCTACTCGTAAAGCGTCTTTACCGTTAATGCTGGAAGTATTTTTCCAGATATCGCCCTGCTTATAGCCGCGCTTCATATCAATGGAGTAGAAAGTGCTGGTGTTTCCGGTTTCGGCGTTTTTATGTTCTCTTTTCCAGATTCTTAACAATATGGCTCCATCTCTGAAAGTTTGTACCGGCGCTGTATTTGCTGAATTTTTGTTTTGAGTGTTCATGACTTGTTTCCTTTTATCTATTTCAAGTCCGGCTAATTCCGGCTTTGTGACACGTGGCAAGCCAGGCAGGTATAAGGATTGTGTCCAATCATTTTCTGGGGGACTGTTAGCGGCTGTTGGCGATTCATCGCCTCTACAGCCGTTTACGGGAAAAATGATTTGATGCGAGCCGCCTGTCTGGTAGCATTCACATAAAAGGCTGCAATTTAATAGGCGGTCTTGATGTAAAAGGAATGTTTCAAGGCATACGAAATAACGTAATCCTGCAAATGCTTACAAGCCATAAAGCTTCATGAGCGATATTTGTAAGGGCTGGTAAACGAAAAAACCCCGAGCACATCCATAAGAATGATTCCTTGTATGAATAAAAAAGTAGTTATAAGAAGAAACATACACTAAACCTCATGGGATACATTATGTTTAAGAAGAGATTAAATATATATTGGATATTATGGGCTGCTCTAGTTGTTTTAGGAGCAACTCAATATCTTAATCACACAGGGTTTTGTTATGCTGAAATGCGATATTTAAGTGAAAGGGAATTAGTAGACAGATATTTATTTGGAGAAAAAGCAGATACCATGAGTTTTGAAGAAAAAGTAGAAGCGTCAAAGCACAGGTCTTATCCCACAGGCGTTGGTGAAATAGAATATCCAGCATGTTGCAAGATTGATGGTGAGCCATTTATGTTGAATAACCTATCTAGGTTTGCAAATAAGACTTTTATGGGCAAATACCTTTTTGAATTTGAAGGATATATACCTATCAAACGTAGTGGCAGCACAACAAGGCATCCATACGAATATATAATTTCTGCGATTAATAGCTGCGGTAGTGTTATGGGAGCGGACAGCACTTCGATTGATGTAAGTAAGGCATCATATGAGAATGCTTTAGAGCGTAATAGAAAATATTGGAAAGGACTTTAGTATATGACTATTTTTTGTGTTGGGATGCAAGTATGAATATTTTGAGCAATATCAAGGCATATAACCTTATATATTTTTTAGTATTTGTAACCGGCGCTTATTCATATGTTCATGCAGATGCACAGTTAATCAAAGATATAAACAAGTATATAGAAGTTGATAAAGATGCTATTGCTATAATTAAAGATAAATCAGAAGAATACTTTCAAATCCGATACCAGGTTTCACTCAGGTCAGGCAAAGCATATGGTGGTTACGATATACAAAATGTAAAGGGAGGAAATATTACACTACTGGGCGGTGGAAGTTATGACGGCATCGATGGCACTTGCGGCCAAGAGTCTCGGAAAGAAATGCTTAATCTTAAGAAAGCGGTGAGTCCGTCCATTAAGTTTTTTATCAAAGATTTAAACGATGACAAATATCTTGATATTTTTGCAGAATTTATTGAGGAAGATTGTGAGACGGGCGAGAAGTCAACCATCACCAATATATTCTACGCAACGGACAACGGTTTTGTTTTAGCAGAAGGAGATAAGTAAATGGAACTAAGGAATATTTTTACCTACGGTTCATGATGTGACTTTCTCTGTAAAAGTTTCCTGCTCGGCGCTTTGCAGAGCGTAGTCGGCTGCTTTTTGTGCGTAGCTAGCGGCGCTGATGATGAATTTAGGATCGTTCCGTAAATTTGATAACCAGCCCTTGATGTACTGCACATGATCAAGGCGTGGCTGCTGTTCAAGACCAAGTGATCCACAAATCATGGCACTGCCAAGCTCGGCAACCAGTTCTTCAAAAGAATAAGCCTGATCGCCAAATCTCCCGCTCATATCACGGTTCAAGCGATTATTGTTTCCTGTGCTGTGAGTAATTTCATGGGCATAGACACTGTAAAATGATTCTGGTGAATTAAACTGGCCGATTTCCGGCATAGCTATGTGTTCACGAATACCGCCTGCGTAATATGCTCGATCTGAATTTCGAACTGGTAAGCGTTCATTGGCGGTGTAGTTTTCTACGAAGGCTTGGGCTTCGCTAATCGGATCATGGTTTAAGAGCTTATCCTTGAATTTCTGCTCCGCGTCTCTGGCATAATCGCCTTCAACTTGATCGGAATTGAATACGCAGAAATATCGTGTCATCACCGCGCCGGTCTTGCCTGTGCTATTGCCGCTCTCATCGGTTTCATCAAAGAATTTCCACAAGACGACAATCTGTGACTTCTCGCCCTTGCGAACGATGCAGTCCTTTTCTTTCCATTGTTTGAAGGTCGCCCAGATATTGGACTGATAGCCTGAATGGGAAAGTAGAATGTGGTTTATACCGCGATAAGCCGTGCCCCTAAGATTAACTGGCGAGTGCCCTATTGCGAACCATGGTTTTTTGAAGTCGGATGGATCAACATGTTCAAGCTGTTTGATGATCTGATCGGTAACGATTTTATATATGTTGTTTGACATGATCTACTGTTCCTTTATCTAAAGAGCCGGAGGTATTTCCGGCCTTGTGAACAGTAAAAAGCCCGTAAGGCACTAGGATTGTGTCAAATTATTTTCTGGGGCACCGGCTAGAACACCTTGTCCGCTTTGGCGGACTTAGATGTTCTGACGGGAAAAATGATTTGATACGAGCCGCCTGCGAGCTAATGTTCACACCATAAGGCGGAAATAGCTTTCCCCTGCTCTTCGGAGCAAAAGGAAATGATCAGCACAAGCAGATAAGCATTGATCGTGAAGTTTGGAATATGGCTTTGGATAACGTTTTCGTGGCAAAAATTAACTAATTGTTAATAAACAGGGCGTAAGCTTTATAGTAGAGGCGTGGCTTTATTTGAGATGTATAGCCACATCATCGCATCAAGCGTTTAAGCTTCTAATTCAAAATGGGTACAAAACAATGTGTGTGGTAATGACCGCATCGCTTCCTGATAAGGAAAGGATTGTCCCATGGATAATATTATAAGCATTAAAGAGGATTTTGAAGCGCAAGTAACAGCGGCGCTTATGATCAAGAGTAACGCTTTAATCCCGATAAAGCTCGCAGCCAGGCTCTGCGGCATATCTAGACAAGAAATAAACCGACGCGTTGCGCGCGGAACATTTCCAAAACCGCAAAAACTATCCAAAAGAAATAACTCTACCCGTATAGCGTTCTATCTTAAAGACCTGCATGAGTGGATTAAAATCCCGCATATGTACAGGCAACCTGAATAGACCAAAGTTATCCACAAAAATAATGAAGTGTTTCAAATCGGGATATATCCCGATTTTTTCTCAAGTAGCCAGCCAAGTAGCTAGGGCAAAAACAGCATATTTTCAGGTTTTATTATTTCCAGCTAAAGCATTGTAATGATTGGGAGATTAGTGGTGATCGCTGAGAGATTCGAACTCTCGACCTACTGATTAAAAGTCAGTTGCTCTACCGGCTGAGCTAAGCGATCTTACCATATAATCTCAAGCACATATCGCTTGAATTGCTGCACAATATGTATTTCACCCCATGCAGTCAAGTATTCAATTAAGTTTTTCAAAATTTTTATTTAATTTACTCGCTACTTGCGGGGTTACGAACTCATCAACCGCCCCGCCAAGGCTTGAAATTTCTTTAACAAATGAAGATGAAACAAATTGCCACTTATCCGCAGCCATTAAAAACACTGTCTCAATATCAGGGTCAAGCTTTGCATTCATGCCTGTCATTTGAAATTCATATTCAAAGTCAGAAACAGCTCTAAGCCCCCTGATAATACAAGATGAGTTAACTTCTCTTGCAAATTTAACCAAAAGCCCATCAAAAGATCGTATTTCAATCTCACAGCCTTTTTTAGGCATATTTTCTATATCTATACGGAGCATTTCCAAACGTTCTTCATCGGAAAATAACGGGGACTTCCTTGAATTAGCTGAAATAGCTATAATTAGCTTATCAACCATACAACTAGCACGCCGAATTAAATGCAAATGGCCCTTTGTTACAGGGTCAAATGACCCTGGATATACGCCAATTATAAACTTACCTTGAGGCATTTATTCCCCTTGTTTACCATCATCAACTTCTGGAGAATCACCAGCATAAGGAGAAGTTGCATCAGTGTCCCCTTCTTCTGACATATCGTCTTCGTCCTGAACCAACCAAGCGACAGAAACCACGTTTTCATCACTTCCAACCTTAAATATTGTAACCCCTTGCGCACTGCGTCCTGTGGTTCTAACGGTTTCGACTGGAGTACGAATTAACTGACCCTTATCTGTAACAAGCATTATCTGATGAGAATCTGTCACTGGAAATGTTGCAACAACCTCACCACCATTTTTATTGGTTAAAGCCATATTAGCAACGCCCTGCCCCCCACGGCCTGATACACGATATTCATAAGCAGATGTCCGTTTACCAAAACCCTTATTAGAAACAGTCAAAACAATTTGCTCTTTTTCTAACAATTCTTGGAAACGTTCTTGAGATAGCTTGTAATCTGTTTCTTCTATATCCATGCAATCTACATCATCGCCAATCCTCTGACTTGCCATCTTCAAATAAGCATTACGCTCATCTGGCGTGACATCTATATGACCCAATATAGACATTGAAATGACCTCATCGCCTTTTTGCTTTAATCTAATCCCACGAACACCTGTCGAGGTTCTACCAGAAAACACGCGAATGTCAGTAACAGGGAAGCGAATAGCCTTACCCATACGAGTCGCCAACATAACATCTTCATCTTCACGACATACCATAACAGAAACAAGGCTCTCATCATCTCCAAGCTTCATTGCTATCAAACCATTAGATCTAATATTTTTAAAGTCTGATAGCTTATTGCGGCGCACAGAACCATGGCTAGTTGCAAACATTATATCCAATTCGTCCCATATATCTTCACTCTCAGGCATACGTAAATAGACATTTACATTCTCGCCCTTCTCAAGCGGTAATAAATTAACCAACGCCTTACCACGGCTTTGTGGCGTTGCCAAAGGTAATTGATATACCTTCATACGGTGAACAATACCACGTGAAGTAAAGAATAAAATTGGAGTATGAGTAGATGCTACGAATAGATCTGATATAAAATCATCATCTTTCATAGACATACCAGAGCGCCCTTTACCACCGCGGCGTTGTGCACGATAAGTATCAAGCGGAACACGTTTGACGTACCCACCATGAGTGATAGTAACTACCATATCCTCACGCTGGATAAGGTCTTCCATATCCACTTCAAACTCTGCGTCTATCAATTCGGTGCGACGCGGAGTGTCAAAACGCTCTTTTACTTCTTGAAGTTCATCGACAAGAACTTCAAGCATTTTTTCACGATCACGAAGTATCAATAATAATTCAGCAATAAGATCAGTGATCTCTCTAAGCTCATCACCAATTTTATCACGCTCTAAACCTGTTAATTTATGCAAACGCAGATCTAAAATGGCTTTAGCCTGAATTTCAGACATCTGATAAGTGCCATCATCTTCAACCATGTGCTCTGGATCATCAATAAGCTCTATTAAAGGGCCTACATCATGCACGGGCCAGCGTCGAGATAATAATTCCTCGCGAGCAGCCGCAGGGTTAGGCGCATTACGTACCACCGCAATAATCTCATCAATATTCGCAACAGCTACAGCCAAACCAGCCAAAACATGCGCACGATCACGGGCTTTACCAAGTTCATAGATAGTACGGCGAGTAATGACTTCTTCGCGAAACTTAACAAATGCCTTAATCATGTCCTGCAGGATCATAATTTGAGGCTTATTATTGTGAAGAGCCACCATGTTACATGAAAAATTAGTTTGCAACGTTGTGTATTTATATAATTGGTTCAACACAACATCGGCAATAGCCCCTACTTTAAGCTCTATAACCACGCGCACGCCATCACGATCCGATTCATCGCGTATTTCATGTATATCTTCAACGATCTTTTCCCGTCCAACTTCCCCAAGACGTTCTAACAACTTACCTTTATTCACCTGATAAGGAACTTCATGTACAATAATAGCTTCGCGTTTGCCAATTTCCTCAACAGAGGTTTTTGCACGCATTTTAACCGAGCCATTACCAGTGTGATAAGCAGAATTTATCCCAGCGCGCCCCAATATATAACCGCCTGTTGGAAAGTCAGGCCCAGGAATAAACTGCATAAGCTCTTCGGTTGTTATCTCTGGATTATCAACGAAAGCACAACAAGCATCAATAACCTCACCAAGATTATGGGGCGGTATATTAGTTGCCATACCAACGGCGATACCGCCAGCACCATTTACCAATAAGTTTGGTATGCGTGAAGGAAGAACAACAGGCTCTATTTCACTTTCATCATAGTTTGGACAAAAATCAACAGTTTCTTTGTCTATATCCTGCAATACTGATTCTGCTGCCTTTTCTAGGCGAGCCTCTGTATAACGCATAGCAGCGGGTGAATCTCCGTCCATAGAGCCAAAGTTCCCTTGCCCATCAATCAAGGGCAAACGAAGCGACCAAGGCTGTGCCATACGAACAAGCGAGTCATAAATCGCAGAATCACCATGAGGGTGATATTTACCCATAACATCACCGACGATACGTGCAGATTTTTTATAGGTTTTATCAGATGTATAGCCACCAACCTTCATTGCATATAAAATGCGTCTATGAACCGGTTTTAGACCATCGCGTACATCTGGCAATGCACGACTAACAATAACACTCATAGCATAATCGAGGTAAGATTGTTTCATCTCCTCCTCAAGAGCTATACTAGGAAGCTCAGCACTCGGGTTTTCAGAAGTTATATCATCATCGCTCATGGTCTAAATACACTCATTAATTAAAAATTCATTAAAGATTACTGCCCTGTTTTAATACGCATCATCGCGCGATCTATCATACGAACAATCTCAGGCTGAACCGCTCTTGCCCAACTTGATACTTTTGATGATGCACTTATAGCCTCAGGCTTACTAAAATACTCAACCATAGACTTAAGCTCTACCAATGTATAAGTATCAACCATCGCATCTATAGAAATACGTTCTATAGCATTATAATTTAGCATAGACTGCATTGATACAATGAAATTTTGACGATCAAATGATGGAAGATTTTGAGCCGCACGTTTTACCGCAGAATCAACTTGCTTTCTTGTTGGCCTGATTTGGTGCATTTCTTTTGCTAAAGCAATTTTTTCAGCCAATATTTCTTTATTTTCATTCTCAGCCTTGGCCTCAGCCAGTCCTTTTTCTAAATTACTCTTTGCAGCAGATAAATCGCTGGGCTTGGCTTTTTCCTCTGAAACAGTTTTTGGTGATAAAACATCGTCGGCGTTAACCGCCTCATTATTCTGAGCACCCCCCTGCTGAACAATAAATACGCTGCCTACAGCGATAGCAGATAGCAGCATAAATCTTTTAGAAAATTTCATAATACTCAATTCCTTATAATTTAATAATATAGATATAAATCTTACATACTAAAACGGTATTTCATCGTCCATTGCATCAACAGGCTGAGCCTGTTTACCCGATGAAGGCGACCCATTATCATATCCTGAAGAACCACCATCATTAAAAGACTGACCACCACCATAAGAACCAGACGCACCTGTACCGCCTCCGCGACTATCTAACATGGTCAGCTCTCCGCGATATGGACGCAATACAATCTCAGTTGTATATTTCTTCTCTCCATTTTGTTCCCAACTCCTAGTTTCAATTTGACCTTCGATATATACCTTAGCACCTTTTTTTAGATAGTTTTCACATACATTAACTAACCCTTTGTTAAATATAACAACGCGGTGCCACTCAGTTTTCTCCTTGCGCTCCCCTGTCATTTTGTCTTTCCAACTCTCAGAGGTAGCAATAGACAAATTAACGACCTTATCGCCTGACTGCATTGTCCTGATATCAGGGTCTGCACCTAAATTCCCAATTAACATAACTTTGTTGACGCTACCTGCCACGTTTTATACTCCATTCATATTTAATAATAGAATCCGAGTATAGACCGCCTGCAAATGATTCAAAAGCCATTTAATTGTATTTTATGCAAATATTGTGGAATGATTAAAAAACTATAGAGAAAGGCTAGGAAACTTGACAAAACCTTTGAATAAGCTTAAATTTTTGAAAAAAAATGGGTGATGAAAATAATGAATGATTTGTCAAAAGAATTTGAATCTCTTGAAAGGTCAAAAATTGAGGCACAAAAAATGCTTCAATCCACGAACATGGAAGAAGAGCAAATAGAATTTTATGTTTCTTCTTGCGCGGCTGCAATAGAATTAGCTATGCAAAACCCTAGCGAATTATCATTGAAAGTAGCAAACAACTTTATCGAAGCTGCCCAAGATGCGGCCGTTTTAAGGTTTCAAGCTGACAAAAACGAAGAATTGGCAACCATAGATCAAGTAACAGGGCTTTTAAACAGAACAGGTGTAATGGAATTTGCAGATGCCAGAATTTCCTATGCCCAAAGAAATGAGCACTCTTGCGCTATCATATTCATGGATTTGAATAAATTTAAACCCATAAATGACACATTAGGGCATAAAGAGGGCGACGACGCTCTTAACCTTGTAGGAAATAAACTAAGAGAAACATTCAGAAAAAGTGATCTTATAAGCCGAATAGGTGGTGATGAATTCGTTATTGTAATGATGAATGATGATCCCAGGCATACCTTTGATGAGGAATTAGCAAAACTTGAAACTCTTTTTGATGGCGGTGTAGTATTCCAAGGCTCTAATAATGGAAAATACCCTATTGGCGCAGCAGCAGGTAAAGTGATAATAAATGAAGGCGAAACAGCAGAAGCTGCAATTGAACGAGCTGATGCCATAATGTATGAGAAAAAATTAATAGCACATAGAAAAATGGAAGAAGAACAATCTAGAGAGCATAATCTATCAATAGATTAAATTATTAAAGCTATCTATTTAATCATTGCCCGCCAACTTATTTTCAGACATATATAGCCTATGCTTACAGAAATAAGTGTGCGCGGCGCACGAGAACATAACCTGAAGAATGTTAATATAGACATACCGAGAGATAAACTCGTAGTAATTACTGGGCTTTCAGGTTCCGGTAAGTCATCGCTCGCCTTTGATACTATATATGCTGAGGGACAGCGCAGATATGTAGAGAGCCTATCAGCTTACGCTCGCCAATTCCTAGAAATGATGCAAAAACCTGATATAGACAGTATAGAAGGGCTATCCCCTGCTATTTCCATTGAGCAAAAAACTACTAGCAAAAATCCACGTTCAACCGTTGGCACAGTTACTGAAATATATGACTATATGCGCTTGCTTTGGGCCAGAGTTGGCATTCCCTACTCTCCTGCAACAGGAAAACCGATAACCAGCCAAACCGTCAGCGAGATAGTGGATCAGATACTAGCCATGGAAGACGGCTCCAAAATCTATATCCTTGCGCCAATAGTGCGTGGGCGAAAAGGTGAATATAGGAAAGAATTCAAAGAGTTACAGGCAAAAGGCTTTGGACGTGTTAAAGTTGACGGCACTCTTTATGAAATAGACGAAATTCCCGCGCTCAACAAAAAACTAAAACATGATATTGAGGTCGTAATCGACCGCCTTGTAATAAGGCATGAGCAAAAAGAAACTTTGCAAAAACGGCTTGCGGATTCGGTGGAAACAGCTCTCCTCCTTGCTGATGGCCTTGTAATTGCCGAAGATGCGTCAACGACAGAACAAACATTATTTTCTGAAAAATTTGCCTGCCCCGTATCAGGCTTTACCATTGCAGAGATTGAGCCACGCATATTCTCTTTTAACTCCCCCCATGGAGCATGCCCTAGCTGTGACGGGTTAGGGGTAAAACAAGACTTCGATGAAAAACTTATAGTCCCCGATAAAAATAAATCAATTGCCGAAGGCGCAGTTGTACCATGGTCAAAACACTTCGCTCCGTTTTACATGCAGGCCATGCAAGCCGTTGCTAATAGTTATTCATTCGATATAAATACTCCATGGAAAGATCTGGATCAGGCGTATAAAGAGGTCATGCTTTACGGGTCAGGTGACACTATTATAGCAACAACATATAAAAGCAAGAATGACAGTGTATGGAAAAGCAATAAACCCTTTGAAGGTGTTATAAATAACCTAAAACGACGCATCATTGAAACAGATAGCAACTCAACCAGAGAACAATTAGCCGCTTTTATGGTTCAATCACCATGTAATAAATGTGGTGGCTTGCGTCTAAAAGAAGAGCCTCTCGCCATTAAAATTGATGGATCACATATAGCAGATATTAGCGCAATGAGTATACTAGACGCACATAAATGGTTCAAAGACCTTCCTGACAAACTCACAAATCAACAAAGGAAAATAGCAGAAAAAATATTAAAAGAAATTGATGACCGCTTAAGCTTTCTGGTAAATGTAGGATTAGATTATCTAAACCTATCGCGCTCGTCAGGAACATTATCAGGAGGCGAATCGCAACGTATCAGATTGGCGTCACAAATTGGCTCTGGCCTTACAGGCGTCTTATATGTCCTTGATGAGCCATCAATCGGACTTCATCAACGTGATAACAACAGGTTACTAGAAACACTTAAACGATTACGTGATATTGGAAACACCGTAATAGTAGTTGAACATGATGAAGATGCTATACGCAGTGCGGACTTCCTTATAGATATGGGTATTGGCGCAGGAATCCATGGCGGTGAGATAGTTGCAAGCGGAATACCAAAAGAAGTTTTCAAAAGCAAAGAAAGTATTACAGCCCAATATATACGCGGAGAAAGGGAAATCCCCACCCCGGAAAAACGGCGCAAAGCCAAAAACAAGCAATATTTAGAAGTAATTAGCGCCAGCGGCAATAATCTTAAAAATATCTCAGCCAAAATCCCCTTGGGAACACTCACATGTATTACTGGTGTTTCAGGTTCTGGTAAATCAACATTCACAATAGACACACTTTACCGAGCAGCCAGCCGCGAGCTTATGAGATCAAAGGAACACCCTCTACCCTATAAAAAAATCAAAGGCTTAGAACATATAGATAAAGTTATAGATATAGATCAGTCCCCTATTGGACGCACACCGCGCTCTAACCCTGCCACCTATACAGGTGCATTTACGCCAATACGTGAATGGTTTGCGGGATTACCAGAAGCCAAAGCCCGTGGATATAAGGCTGGGCGTTTTTCATTCAACGTAAAAGGCGGCAGATGCGAATCATGTAAAGGTGACGGCGTTATAAAAATAGAGATGCACTTCCTCCCCGATATTTATGTTGAGTGCGATAATTGCAATGGCAAACGCTATAACAGGGAAACCTTGGAGGTTAAGTTTAAAAGCAAATCCATCTCTGATGTGCTTAATATGAGCGTTGAAGAAGCAGCCGAGTTTTTTGAAGCCGTACCATCAATAAAAGAGAAAATGGAAACCTTAAAAGATGTTGGCCTTGGATATATTAAAGTTGGACAGCAAGCCAATACTCTATCAGGAGGTGAAGCTCAAAGGGTAAAGCTTTCTAAGGAGCTCTCAAAACGATCTACTGGTAAAACCCTATATATCCTCGACGAGCCAACAACCGGACTTCATTTTGAAGATGTCCGTAAATTACTGGAAGTCCTGCACAAATTAGTAGATCAAGGGAATACAGTAGTGGTTATAGAGCATAATTTAGATGTTATAAAAACCTCAGACCATATTATTGATATAGGGCGCGAAGGCGGACATAAAGGTGGAGAAATTATTGCCACAGGCACACCAGAGGAAATATGCACTGTAAATTCCAGTTACACAGGACAATTCCTAAGTAAAACCCTGAATAATGACAATGATACAAAGACCGCCGCCTAAAAAATTAGCAAAAACCTTGCTTTTATGAAAACCCACATGCTAGAATATCCAAAAGCGGAATTAGTTTGTAATTTTTAAGGGTGCAAAGGTATATTATTATGACAGATCCAGTAGGAAACGTAGCTGACACTGTAGAAAACGCTGGAAAAGGTGTTTGGAACTCAGTGAAAGGCACATTCAACGGTGCAGTTCGTATTGTCAGCCCGGTTTTGGCAACTTATGGCGCGCTCTCTGCATACTCTATGCTTGATGGTGGGGTTGGCGCCTTAGCAAACCTAGGGGCTGAAGGCGCATCAAGAGCTGACATGCTAAAAATTCCGCTAGAAGGTTTCACAGAGCTTACAGAAGATGTATCAAAAGTGGGTGAGTGGCTTACTGGGAAAAGCACAGAACTAGCAGCATCACCGATGCTATCATAAAAATACAAATTGTATAATAATGCTTAATTAAAGAAATTATTTCTTTAAAATTTGCTTAGAAGCCTACATTATAGGTTTCATGAGCAAATACTCTACAGATAAACTCACCGCCGAGTTCAAAAAGAATCTAAAAATGATTCTTAATGAACGTAAGAATCTTACAAATGCTAAAAAGCTATCTCTTGAGTCCGGTCTTGGTGAAACCACGGTACGCGATATTCTTCAAAACCGCTCAGCCAGCCCTAAACTTGAAACAATATACAAAATTTCCAAAGCCCTGCATGTGCCAATTTACCGCTTAATACCCTCTATGATTGACCAATCATACGAAGAATTAGCTAGAAAAACTGAAGAGGTAGCCCTGCTAAAAAACCTCACAGATGTACATTACTCCTCAATAGAAGAGTTAAGAACCATTGCTAAAGCTACAACCAAGTAGATCATACACCTAACAATAACTACTGAATTATTTTTCCTTGCCACCGCTACGCTATCCTCATGTGAAAAATCACACCCAATCATAACGACCTCATGTGATAAATCACAACATAGAGACTTGGCAACAAAATATGATGCGATGCACAAACAAAAACTGCATCAGGCACCATTATTTTCTTTGTATTTTTCAATCAGTACAATTAAAATGAAAGTTAAATAATAATAGTTATTTGGTAATAAAATTACAAAAGGGCTGGTAAAGTGTATTCAGATAAAAACTCCCCCTTCCGCATTGCTGTAACAGGGTCAACAGGAAGCATTGCAGGCCACCTCATGCCTGATATAGCTAAAGGTCTGCTAAATAAAGATGACCGTCCAATAGAATTAAAATTACATGTAAGAAATATTGACGATCCTCTACAAACACAAAAAATGATAGGCTTGGCCAAGGAACTCAGGGATCATGGAGCAATTACAAATATTATAGCCACGAATGACCTTGAAGAATTATTCGAAGATATTGATTGCGCATTCCTTCTAGGAGCAATTCCACGAAAACCTGACCAGCCCAGAAGCTCTGTTCTTGAACCTAATGCAGGAATATTCACTGAACAAGGGCGCGCATTAAATGAATTCGCAAAACGCAATGCAAAAATCCTAGTGGTTGGAAACCCTTCAAACACAAATGCACTAATTGTTGACAGCTATACACCTGATTTGGAGCCAAACTCCGTCACCAGCCTAATGCAGCTAGACACAATAAGAATGAAGGCCAAGGCAGGTTGTAAATTAGATATCCCGCCCAACATGATTGAAAATGCTTTTGCCATGGGGAACCATAGCGAGAATATGGTTCCTAACCTTGATAATGCAAGCTACAGAAACCATCCTCTACTAGAAAACCTTCCTGATGATTGGTACACCCAAAATTTTACACCTTCTATACAAAAACGAGGGCAAGAAATTGGCAGCTTACGTAAAAAAACATCTTCATCATCGGCGGCTTGGTCTGCTTTAAGCCACATGAATGATTGGGTCAATGGCACACAAGGAAGAGTTATAAGCATGGGAGTACCCTCAAATGGGTCTTACGGAATTGAAGAAGGAGTTATATTCGGCCTTCCCGTTACTGTTGATGATAATGGAAGAATAGAAATAATTGAGGACATGAAAATAAATCCTGCTCATGAATATTTTATGGGTGAATCTTATAGAGAGCTATTAGAAGAAAGATCAAGGATAGAACATCTATTAAATCATGAGCAAGAACAGGTAATGGATTTGGATTTAGATATAGAAAACCACCCTACCCCAATTTAAAAAATAAAAACTATATAGACGCGTCACCTAAAATACGGGGATAGACCCTACAAGGACTGCAAAGAAACCATGACAAAATCAATATGGGGCAAACTCTCCAAACTTTTAGGAGACAACCAACAACAAGACCCACATAAGGAATTGCACGTTGTTACGGCAGCTTTAATGGTTCGAGTGTCAGTTACTAATGATGATTTCAACGTCGAAGAAAAGCAGAGCATACTGAAATCAATTCAAAAACATTTTGATATTGACGGTGATATAGCCGATAAAATTTTAGATAAAGCTACAAAAGATCACGATAATGCCACCGATCTTTACAGCTTCACCCGTGTAATTATGGGTGAACTCGAGCAAGAGGGACAAAAAGAGATTGTAAGGTTACTATATCAAGTTGCCTTTGCTGATAACAATCTAGATCATTTTGAAGAGCAGGTAATATCTAAAATATCAGGGCTGTTAGGTGTTGGTGTTCGCGATAGAGTCAAAATAAAACAAGAAGTTAGAGACGAGCAAGGCTTAACCTAAGATAAATATCATGGTGCCCCCGGTCAGACTCGAACTGACACTCCCGAAAGAACCGGATTTTGAATCCGGCGCGTCTACCAATTCCGCCACAGGGGCCTGCGACATAATTATTCGAGCGATAATAGCCATCTTTACGAAATCCGCAAGAATTTAGTGCAAAAAAATCCTAAATCTTTAATCTTTACCCTCGTAAAGATTAGCAAAGTTTGATATTCCATTACAAATGAGAAGCTTATCAGACATACTTAAAAGCATTGAAACAGAATGCAAAGGCGAGAGCATTAGCATTAACGATCTACTAGAGGCCTTTCATGAGCGCGGTTTTGGGTTCTTCTTATTCTTATTCTCTTTACCCGCTGCCTTGCCCTTACCTGCAGTTGGTGTCGGTACAGTTTTAGGTATCCCCCTAATATTCCTAACCGCGCAGCAAGCAATCGGGCGGCACACAATTTGGTTCCCTAAGAAATTCAAAAATAAAAGCCTAAAGCGCGAGAGCGTTATTGCCATGATTGACAAAGCTCTGCCTTGGACACAAAGAATAGAAAAACTCGTAAAGCCTAGACTAAGCTTTGTTACACATGATATTTTCTCACGCCTTATCGGGGTGTTTGGCTTTATCATGGCATTATCCGTATCAATCCCCCTACCCCTTACCAATACAGTTCCCAGCCTTGGTATCGCAATTATGTCAGTTGGAGTAATCACTAGAGATGGTTTAGCAATATTGATCGGCGCGGCCATCGGTATGATTTGGGTTTGCGCGATTACCGCTATTATATTATTCTTAGGCACTGAGGGCGTAGATATAGTTAAAGATCTCATCAAAGGGTATTTTTAAAGGAATAAAGGCCATGAAGAAAATCATAGATTTAATCAAAACGCTGCTATCAAATCCTGTTTTTACTTTTGGATTTATTGCATTTATATCATTCACAGCCTTAGCCATGGCCATGTCCTCTGAAGCATTTTTCGGGCTAGAGCCTTGTAATTTATGCATATATCAGCGCTATCCATTTTTGTTTGGAATAATCCTTGGAATTTCTGGATTACTCTTACGTAAAAAAGAAAAAGTTTCCCGCTTATTATTGGGAATTATTGGAATTAACTTTCTGGTAAATAGTGGCATTGCCTTCTATCACACGGGAGTAGAGCAAAAATGGTGGGTTTCAGCCTTTGAGGGGTGCAAAGTTCCGCTCTTTTTCGATGACACATCAGAACAAAGCATATTAGAAAACCTTATGAGCGCGCCCATGTCATCATGCAGCGATATACAATGGCAAGACCCTATCCTCGGTCTATCCATGGCGAATTACAATGTTATGTTGTGCTTTGGATTATTTGTGTTTTCTATGCTAGGGGCTTTTTTGCTTAAAACTAGCCAAGCACCTTCAAAAAACCAATAACCAGCGTTACCAAACCACCGTGAAACAAGAAGAAGCCAACGGATTGCTTCAGGGTTCTTTTCTTGCCAAAATCAAATAAATCATCAAACATGCGCGCACTCACTTAAAACCAATATATTACATAATGTGCGTATTTATATCATTTCAATTTAAAAAGTCAACATTTCCGCGGGTTATGCGGAGAGTTACACCACTGCAAATTTACCCCCTTCATCTGCCTCCTTCCTTTTGTTTTCCACCATTTTAGGCATAGTAAAGCTGTACATCAAAAACACCTCAGTAAAGGATAAAAGCTCTTCCGCACTTTCTTTTGTTGTTGGAACCTCCTCATGTACAGCATCATTACCATCATCACGTATTATATGCGCCCAATCCTTTAAATCAGGTGTTATTATCCCCTTATCTGACAACTTCTCTATACGCTTATAAAGATTTCCCTTTTCCTCTGGATTAAGAATCTTTGTAGTGACATCAAGTGACTTTCTGGACATCACCCCTGATGCGTCATAATGCCCTGCCCTTAAACTTTCAGCAGCTTGCTTATAAAAACTTTCAATATTTTCAGGCAAATGCTCAGGAACAGATGTTTCGGAACCTATTGGATAAATATCAATTATATTTACGCCACCAATCTTTTTTACATTACCTGTATTACCATTAATGTTCATCCCTCTATTATTACGAAAACTCGCAAAAACACCTTTATCACAAAGGTTACAATAAAATGCAATTACAGACAGAATGTTACCATTCTCCCTATGCTGACGCTCTCCAAAACTTGTAAATGTAGCACTCCTAGCATGGCAATGCGGGCAATCATGCTTTAAATTAGCCATTGAGTATGACCTTCCATATAAATTTAAGAACTTACTTATTGCATATAATACCACCACCTGCACAGACACTCCACATAAAAAAGTCGGAGCGCGAAGCCCCGACATAGAGTTTCAAATACCAGTTTTTTATTTACCTTTTTCAAGAGTGGTCAGATATGAAATAACGACCATTCCAAGAAGTACATCAACTTTGTATGACAAATATACGCCGATGAATGAAACAACAACTGACATCATGTCATTTGTAAGCTTCTTACCTGTTAGGATCATGCTGGATAATATTAAAGTCCAGCCTGCACCGACTAGCGTATGCCACTGTCCGCCGTCAAAAAACGTACCGACTGTGCCGTCTACCATTCCAAGTACGCCCATATAGTGTCCAAGGAAGGTTGATAAACCAACCAGCAAGACCGTATAAAACAGGAAGAACCCAAAGGCCTGCGTGGTTGACCGTAAATGTGCAAGATTTGTAATATGATTAAACATAACATTTCTCCTTTCGTTGCACGTTGTGCGCCGCTGTATAACTGAACACCATGTTCAACCTTAAGCTTTGCGCCGGTTATGACAGGCCTTGAAAACCGCTTTCCGTGACATGCCAATTCTTTTAAAACCAATAAAACCTTTTATTTTTTTATATTCATTATTCCTCTGTTAAATCTGCGTCCCAGTATAAAAAGTCGCTCCAGCTTTCATGTAAAAAGTTTGGAGGGAATTTGCGTCCGCTATTTTGGAGCTCAAAAACTGATGGCTCTCTAGGCTTTATAAGCGGATACATTCCTATATCTTCAGGCATTTTATTACCCTTTTTAGTATTACAGCACTTACACGCCGCAACTATATTATCCCAATTTGTACGCCCACCTTTGGAGCGTGGCACCACATGGTCAAAAGTAAGGTCATGGGTTTTAAACCCTCCACCGCAATATTGACACGTCCAACGATCGCGCAAGAACACATTAAACCTTGTAAAAGCAGGAGCACGCGTTGTTGGCACATATTCCTTTAAAGCAAGCACCGACGGTAATTTCATTTCCATAGCCGGCGAATGTACCGTGCGATCATATTCAGATACAATATTTACGCTACCTCGAAAAATTGCCTTAACAGCATCTTGCCAAGACCATACAGATAATGGAAAATAGCTCAACGGCCTAAAATCTGCATTTAGTATCAAGGCACTACATCGCTCTAACGGTATAGCAGTGTTCATTATATAATCCTTTCCGACTAATAATCAGCATAAGTTAAACACACCAATAACAGCCTAATTAGCGAGAACTCACGGGAAGGAAAAGAACTTCGACTACCGCATAAATCCTGCGTCCCAATATGTAAATTATATCATATTTGAGCCGATTTTTATCATTTGAAATAATATTTCTTTGCTGCAATCCACAATTTTTTGTGATGCAGCAAATTCTTGAATAAAATTTACTATGGTTATTCAATGAGTTAACATAAGAATAAGATGGTAGCAATATTTTCTTGCACCGCACAACATGTTGCTATGCAAAAGCTATATAAACAGAGATTAACCTAGTATTTTACTTAAAAACTCGGCACCACTATCAATGCCTTTTTGATCGATTGAATGTGTAAGCCCTGCTGTTGTATGGCCACTAACCTCATAGCCATGCTTTTTCAAAATTTCTTCAGCTTGCGCCCGCGCCTGAACAGGAACTACATCATCGGCTTCACCATGAATAAGGTGAATAGGCATTTTTTGAAATTTTTCAATATCTGCCTTAGAATCCCAGAGCAAAGCTCCTGAATAGCCCAACACACCCGCTATTTTGCTTTTTAGCCTTGGCGCAACGTGTAAAGATGTCATAGTCCCTTGAGAAAAGCCCAGTAATGCAAGCTTTTCTGGTAGCACATTATAAGTTTCAAGTTGTTTTTCTATAAAGTCTTCAACAATAGGAAAAACCTGCTTTACGCCTTCAAGCATAGTTTTGGGATCACGGTCTTGCAGTGAAAACCACTGATATGCGTTGGGATAGTCAGGCGGAACCATATCACAAGGAAAAGGTGCGTCAGGTGAAATAAACATGGTTTTTGGCAGCTTTTGTGACAAGATAGGTGCTAAAGATATTAGATCCTGCCCGTTTGACCCCACACCGTGAAGCATAATAACAAGCTGCTCCACCTCACCCAAATCAGGACCATATTCATAAAAATTCGAAATGCTCATAGCGTTATTTTCTAGCACAGATAGTTTCTATAGGGTAGAACATAATCATTATGAAATGGAAAATCTATATATCATTATCAATATATTTTTGTTCAATTCCCTACCAATCCTTTGCGCAAGATAATAATTACGAATATCTAAGCATATCAGTTGAAAATGATAATTTTGGCGGTGGTACTGATAGATATTATACAAGCGGAGTGCGCGCAACATGGTTTGATTCCGATATTACAGTTCCGCTCGTAATTGATGTTATGGCAGATAAAATTCCAACTTTTGATCTTAATGAAAACACAGCAACTTTCTATAGCATAGGGCATAATATATATACCCCTGAGGATATTAGAATTGCCTATCAGCCTATTGATGATCGTCCGTGGGCTGCGTTTTTATATGGCTCTGTTGGACTTGCGACTGTAACACAAAATAAAGACATTCCGTTCCATATTGATGAGCTGGAATTTACGTTCGGTGTTATCGGCCCTCCCGCGCTTGGAGAACCGCTACAGAAGTTCATTCATAAAAACGTAATCCCAGCTCCAGAGCCTAAGGGCTGGGATAATCAGCTAAAATTTGAACCTGGTTTTATTATTTCATGGCAGCGCAGAATCCCCTATGCACTTGAAAAACAAATTGGCTCGGTTAATGCTAGGATAGAGCCTAACTATTCCGTCTCACTTGGAAATATAAGAAGCAACGCATCAATAGGGGCAACATTCATAATTGCCTCTGACAGATTATTAGACACCCCAACGCGCGTACGCCCTGCTATACCTGGCACAGGAATATTTCTTACTGAAAAAAATAAGTTTAACTGGCAATTATTTGCAGGAGCAGACGGACGCTTTGTTGCTCGTGATATTTTCTTAGATGGGAATACATTTTCTGACAGCCACAGCGTAGATAAAAAATACTTAGTTGGCGATCTAAGTGGCGGTTTTTCTATATTTTATGATGATTATCGTTTTTCATACACACTTAATTTGAGAACAAAAGAATTCAGAACCCAAGATGAAAATAGTGTTTTTGGATCAATCACCCTGACAAAGAGATTCTAAGCACTCTATACATAACTCTTATTCTTGATACAATGTTGCACGTTATTGATAGAAAGAATCAGTTATGAAATATGATCTATTACATATCCAAGGTAAGCCTTACGTTCTTGTTCCCTTACATGACTATAGGGGGCTAACCGATACAAATACAGATTCTCATCTCTCTGATGGTATATTAGATCAAATTTCCGCGGGTCAAGAGCACCCGATTAAGATAATTCGTAAATATCGTGGCATGACCCAAAGCGATCTAGCCGAAGCTTCCGGCATCTCTCGCCCCTATTTGACAGAGATAGAAACGGGCAAAAAAGATGGGTCATTACGCGCTATGAAAGCCATTGCAGAGGCTCTTGAGGTTAATGTTGGAATATTGGCATAGAATAAGCCTACCCTAATTCTAAATTTTTGATCCCTTGATCCAGATCAGCAATTAAGTCCTGAGGATCTTCGTTACCGACTTGAAAACGAATAAACACCCCTTCTTTTTGCCAATTAGAACGATAGGCCTTCATATCTTGAGGTTGGATAAGGCTTTCATAGCCCCCCCAACTACTGCCCACGGGAAAAAGCTCAAGCGAATCTATAAATCTGGCTATATCATCAAAACTATATTCAGGATTAAATAAAACGCCGATCAAACCATTCGCCCCTGAAAAATCACGCTTCCATATATCATGCCCCTTTGCACTTTCAAGGGTTGGACAATATAGCTCTTGCACCTCCTTACGCCCCTTAAACCATTCCAGCACAGGCAGCATATTATTACCCGCATAATCAAGGCGCATCTGAAGTGTTCTAAGCCCGCGCAAAGACAGATATAAATCCTCTGCCCCTGCGCATGCACCTAAATTCATAGCGCAAGCCTTGAGCTTTTTATAACGTGCTTCAGTATCTGTAACAGCAAAACCAAGATTAACATCTGAATGACCGCCAAGATATTTAGCCGCCGATTGCACAGATATATTAACTCCATGATCTAAAGGTCTGAATAATATAGCTGCCGAATAGGTATTATCCATAACCGTTATGATATTATTTTCCTTCGCAATTTTTACAATTGCAGGAACGTCTTGCACCTCCAGCGTAGCAGAGCCAGGGGATTCCAAATATATAAGAGCCGTATTATCGCGAATTAAATCTTTAACCCCCGGCCCTATCATCGGATCATAATATTCAACCTCTATGCCATAGGATTTCAACTGCGAATTAGCAAAAAACCGCGTAGGAGGATAACAGCTATCCACCATTAAAACATGATCCCCTGCTTTAAGAAATGTTAGTAACACCGTTGTAATAGCTGATAAACCACTTGATGTAGATATGGCATGAAAACCGCCTTCAAGCTCTGATACGGCTTCCTCAAAATTCTGTGATAACGGATTATTCACTCGCCCATAACGATATTTAGTGTTAGGGTTAAGATAGGCATCTAAGTCTTTGTATAATATAGTAGATGTCCTGCATATAGGCGGGTTTACTACTCCAAAATAATCTTCAGGCTTGCGCCCTGCATGAACCAATTTAGTTGCTTTGCTATATTTATCATTACTCATAAAATTTCACCTTATAATCACGATCATGGGTTAAAGCTGGTATAATATTTCTGGCTCTACTGATCTTTTCCTTCTCTAAATTTGCATAAATAATGCCTTCACCATCTTCTTTTTGTGCTAAAATCCGCCCCCAAGGGTCGATTATCATAGAATGACCATAGGTTTTGCGCCCGCCTTCATGCTCTCCTGTTTGCGCGGCGGCAATAACATAGCTTCCTGTTTCGATGGCTCTTGCCCTTAGCAAAACTTCCCAATGCGCCTTGCCCGTTGCAACAGTAAAGGCCGCAGGTGCGCATATAATATTTGCCCCTGACTTAACCAAATCACGATATAGATGAGGAAACCTCAAATCATAACAAATAGAAAGGCCAGCAGAAAAATTATCATTTACATTTACTACAACCGCCTCTTCACCTGCCTTTACGCTATTACTTTCTTTATGGCTCTCTCCATTAGGAATTTGAACATCAAATAAATGAATTTTATTATATATCGCTTTAATTTTACCCTCAGGGGAAAACACAATACTACGATTATGGCGTTTACCTTCATTTTCAAGATTTACAGAAATAGAACCAATCACCAAAGTAATGCTTAGCTCTTTTGATAAAGCCGAAAAATGCGGAATCGCGGGGTGAGTATCTATAGAAAAGCCACCATCTAAATCGTTATTGATAGGATAGCGAATAGAGCAAGTATTTTCAGGAGTTAATATGAAATTAGCACCATTTCCAGCAGCCTGCCTGACAAAGCCTTCAGCCTTATCTAGATTTTCATCAATATCAGGGCTGCTAGTCATTTGAATAGCTGCAACTTTAAAACTACCGCTCATAAAATAAGCCTTCTAACCAGCGAGAATAATATCCAGCTTACCTTCTGCCTCAAGCGCATATAAATCGTCACAACCACCATAATGATCATCATTTATAAAAATTTGAGGAACAGATCTTGCACCGTTTGTACGCTCCATCATCTTAGTTCTAGCGTCCATATCATTGGAAATATTATATTCCACATAATCCACCCCTTTAGAATCAAGAAGTTGCTTGGCACGCACACAATAAGGGCATGTATTTGATGAATAAATTTCTACATTTGGCATTTTCCTACCCTTTTTAATCAAATCAAACAAAACTATAATCATTTACAAAGAAATTTAACATGGAGAAAATAAAAATATCTGATTATTTATTCCTATTATGGCCTAAGAACACGTGCCAAAGTCAAAATGTGAACCCCTCTAACGCCAAATTCTATTAGAACCCTGCTACATTCCTTAACGGTGGCGCCAGTAGTATAAACATCATCAATCAATATGATTTTTTTATCCTTTAGCAAATCTTTGTATTTTTCATTAACAGCAAAGGCCTTTTTTACATTTTTAATGCGCTCATCAGTGCCTAAATGCCCCTGACTTGGGGTTGATCGGGTGCGTTGCAAAGCCATAGACAGATGCTCAACACCCGACGCCTGAGATATGGCTTCACCTATCAACGCTGCTTGATTGTAACGCCTTGCAAGCAATCGCCACCTATGTAATGGCACAGGAATTATATAATCTGCACCCTCCAACATATTTGCCCCAGATTTTTGAAGCCACGGAACAAAACTCCTAACCATGTGAGTTTTATCACCATGCTTAAAACCTAGAATAAGGTCACGGCTTGTATCATTATAGATCAAGGCGGCTCTTGCCGATTTAAAGGACGGAGGGCTATCAAGACAATCCATGCAACTATTACCACTTTCAAAATCAAATGGAATACCGCAAAGCTGACAATATGGCTCAGCAATAAAATCAAGATCGCCCCAAGCTTTTGCGCTAATCATACCTTGAGAGTCCACCATTTCACCGCTCAAAGGACAGCGCGGAGGCAATATCAAATCAGCCCCTTCTTTAATTACAGTCTGTGTATATGTGTATAATCTTCTCATATAAAATACAGAGTATAAGCACCGCTCATATTTTTCTATAAATATTTGCATATAATAATATGCTTGATATATGATGCAAACTATTGGAAATAATAAAAAAAGACGCTATAAAGCGTAATAAATACGGGGCTGTTAAATATCCATGGCATCAAAAAAAGAAGAACAGAAGCTAGACGACGATCTTTTAAAAGAAGACGATAAGATAGACTATATAGAGGAACGCAACTTCCTGCTTAAAGACATTCCCTATGAAATGGTCCGTAAAGCATGGTTTACCCTCTCGCATATACTTCTTGATGAGGGTGCAAAAGTTGTTGATTTTGCATGTGAAGATGGGACTTTGACCTATGTTATGGCTGCACTTAATCCAAAGCTTAAATTTATTGGCGTTGATAAAAGTAAAAAAACTATCCGCGAAGCAAAAGAACAATACCAGCTTCATAATCTAGAATTTAAAGTCGGTGATGTATCAGGTGAACTATTCGATGCAGAAAGCCTTGATGCCATTATTAACTCATTTACATTGCATCAAGTTTATTCCAACTCCCGCTATAACCAGCGCATAGTAGGCGATACACTGCGCAAGCAATTTTCCATGCTTAAAAATGATGGCATAATGTTCATTCATGATTTTGCAAAACCGCCTGAGGGCGAATTTATCTTAATGGAAATGCATGATAAGCAAAGTAAGGGAGATACTCTTGCTGAGCTTAGTGAAGCTGATCTTTTAGTATGGTATTCCGAACATGCCCAGCCCAAGCAAGATCCTGGCTGTGGTGGCTTTTTTCTAGAAGAACTTCCTCCGCGTTTTCCTAAGACAAGGCTATTCCGCCTGCCCTATAAATGGGCTTATGAATTTATAATGCGCAAAGATGACCGTGAAATCTGGGACAGCCAGCTTCCATTTGAATATACGTTTTTCACCATAGAAGATTTCAGAAATGAATTAAGCTCTCTTGGCGCTCAAGTGCAGTACTCGGCCCCTCATTGGGACGAAGAATATATACGCGAATATTTCGATGGCCATTTCCGTCTTATGAAAAGCAATGGTGATGTTATTAACGACCCCGCAACAAGCTTTATTGCTGTTGCAAAGAAGAAACCCGATAGAAGCAGCCTTTTAGTACAAGAACGAAGAATTGCCTATGATGACGAAGGAACGTTGGAAATAAAAACTCTGCGTGATCAAAAAAATGGTGAAATAGTTGACGTTGTTTCCAGAGGAATGGAACTGGCAGAGATACTGCCCTACCGCCTTGATGACGATGGTCGCCTCTATGTGTATCTACATGATGGAGTTATAAGGGGTATTAGCAATGCTATTACCCGAAACGGCGCAAATATAGATGAACGCAAATGGTCATCTCATATGATTGAGCCTGTATCAATAGAACATAGACATATACTGGGATTAGGTGATATCACAGCCCAAAACACTAGGACATTTACAAAAGGATATTTCGGGCTTACTGCAAAAACTGGAGTTTTAATAGAACAAGGCCCACATTATTACCCTGATCCAAATTATATTGATGAGCGAGTAAATACTTACTTTATTAACGTAAATGAAGGTAAAAAAACGCTCAGCCCAAAAAGAAAAGCTCTAGAAGCTCAACATTTTCATGAAAAAGGCGTGATTAGGGAGTTCAATGCCCAAAGTATTTTAGATGCTATAACAGTTGGTTTAATACCTAACTCTCGCCTAGAACTACAAATACTTTCACTTATGCAGCATATAAAAGTAAAAGCAGAAAACTGGGTTAGAAAAGACCTATCTATAGCCGCTGGGGAAGTTACTAAACTTTTAGATGTTAAAGAATTTCTTAATCTAGCAAGCTATAGTGATAAACGCTTTAAAGAAATCAAAGGCTCTGCTGGGCAGTTACGGGCTATTAACTCAATATTTGTTGAAGAAGGACAAAGTCAGGGTGGAAAATCTGGCATGTCATCAGAAATGATTGATTTTGTTTTATCTGATGAAGAAACCATAAATACGGCCGTAGTTCTACCCATAACAAAATGCATGAAGCACGACCTCCACGCTGGTTTTATGGTAAAACATTTACCCATACCGCAGAGGTTTGAAGGAAATGGGTTATCACTAAGTGTTCCTCAATATAACATACCTAAGGAAATAACCGACTATAAGACTATGAAACAATTCATTGCTGAAAAGTTCGGTGTCAGACCGGATATGGTTTTAAAATTGGGTGAAAGCTATTTTACACATGTTGGAATTACACCACATAGAATCCACCCTTTCGCCATTGCCGCTCCACCATGTACTTTTAAAGATCCTGAAATCAGTTTTATACCTTTTTACCAATACATGCTTCTATGGAAATCACTTTCTAAAGAACCTTATTTTATGACAACAATCGCTCGATCTTATATGAGAATGCCAGAACATATAAAGCTGGAAGGAAAGAAAAAAGCTCAGGCTATTGTTAAAAAAATATTCCAAGAGGCCAAACCTGATTGGTCACTGCCTGTTGCCGTTGAACACAGCAAAAAAGAAATTATAAGTGTAAAAAAAGCTATTGGCGATAAAATGTTCGATAGCAGCAACGTTAAAACCAAACAAAAAAAGAAATCGCAAATAGATGACGATGAAGTAAAAAGTAAGAAGCGCAAAAAACGTAGAAGAAAATCAAAAAAAGAAGCTCAAACAGAAGCCAAGACTGATGCTGATATTGAGTCTAAAACATCTGCCTCCCCAGAAGATTTAGAGGAAGAAAATAAAGATAATGATCCACATAACGATATTGACCTAATCAATGATTTCAAGAGAGAAATTGAGGATCTACGTAAAGTTATGGAAGAAGAAAATGAGACAAAGCCTAAGCCCGAAGAATGGTAAAAGATTACAAAACTACATCTGACATAACGATTTTTGACCGTCGCCTTGTTCAAAAGAACAGACAGCGCGCTCTAAACAACTTTAATAATTATGGCTTCCTTTTTGAATGGAGTAAAAATCAGTTATCTGAACGACTATACGATATAAACCGAAGCTTTGACCTAGCGTTGCAAATAGGATCAAGAGCAGCTTTTACCAACTCGGAGCATAACAAAATAAAGCGACTTATTACCTGCGATCTTACAAGTCAGCCTTTCACAAATAACGCCCCTAATTACATTCAATCATCTGAAGAATTCCTTCCCATAGTGCCACAAAGCATGGATTTAATTTCAAGTAACTTAAATTTGCACAGTGTGAATGACCTTCCTGGAGCATTACTTCAAATAAAAAACAGCCTAAAAAAAGATGGTCTTTTCATGGCTTCTATGCTTGGCGGAGAAACCTTACATGAATTGCGCACAGTATTAACAAATACAGAGTTAAGCCTTACTGGTGGCATTAGCCCAAGGATATTTCCCTTTGCAGATAAGAAACAAATGGGCGATTTACTACAACGCGCAGGATTTGCACTCCCAGTAATAGATTCTGAAATAATAACAGTGACTTACAAAAGCTTTTTTAAGTTGTTACACGACCTGAGAGGTATGGGAGAAAATAACGCTATATTACAACGTAATAAAACCCCTGTTTCAAAGGATTTCTTTATGCATGCTGCGCGTGAATACCATGAAAAATACGCTCAAAATGACGGCAGGATTACCGCTTCATTTGAGGTTATTTTCTTGCTAGGCTGGAGCCCTCATGAATCTCAGCAAAAACCCTTACGCCCCGGAAGTGCAAAACATAGGCTAGCCGATATTCTAGGCACAGATGAAGTAACAACTGGAGAAAAAACAGCCCCATGATAGATGTCCAATTAATACCTATTCTAGAAGATAACTATGCTTATCTAATAAAAACTCCATGCGAGAAAACTGCAATTCTTGACCCTGGTGAAGCCGACCCCATTATAAAAATTTTAGAAAATAATAATCTTAATCTAGATTATATATTTATAACTCACCATCATTGGGATCATGTGAATGGTGTATCAAAACTAAAGAAAAAATATAAATGTAAAGTTGTTGCCCCACAAGCCGAAGCCAATAAAATCAAAGGCGTAGATATAGGGCTGAATGATGGAGACATATTTGAACTTGGATCAGAAACAACAAAAATAATACTAACTCCGGGTCATACTCTTGGCGCCATTTGCTATTATTTTAAGGATAGCAAAGCGCTATTTACTGGGGACACATTATTCTCTCTTGGCTGTGGAAGGTTATTTGAAGG
>Ga0316209_1001106_pt1 | contig 32158 bp, 31 predicted proteins | sample 6monopyrite_MG_FD_204945 | JGI IMG/M metagenome (GOLD analysis project Ga0316209, IMG submission 204945) | Microbial mat bacterial communities from mineral coupon in-situ incubated in ocean water Damariscotta River, Maine, United States -... | ecosystem: Environmental > Aquatic > Marine >...
TGACACGCCCATTGAGGATGACGAGATCGTAGTCAGTTGCCACGGCCTGTGAAGCCATTATCATGCTCAACATAATCAACGAACCAATAAGCACTCCGAATCGCTTTATTTTCATTTCCAGTCTCCTTGCAATGAATCGGTTGCCCGCTTCACTGAATTGTATTTTTGTAAATCGCGCCGTCTTTCATGATCATCATGAAGTTCTTCTCTGCGTCGGCAACCAGGTCGATATTTTCAAGTGGATTTCCATCTACTAAAATCATATCGGCATAGGCGCCTTCTTCAATAACACCAATTGGCCCTAATGGATAAGGGTCTCTTGGACCACACATTTTTACCAATTCCGCATTTGTAGACGTGGCCATTTTTAGTACTTCATACGGTGTGAACCATTCCTTTAGCTTTGACAACATTTTTCCCTGTTTCGCTGCTGCAGACGGATCGAACAACATATCGGTGCCAAACGCTATTTTCACACCCATCTCTTTCGCTAATTTGTAATTTGCAGAAGTTCCATTTGTTACTTCGATGAACTTTGCCGTGCTGACAGGGTTATCGAATTTTAGCGCATCTTCGTCATTCAAGAGGGGTTGGGCGCTCAACCAAACTCCATTGTCTTTCATCATCTGAAATGTCTTTTTATCTTTAATCAAATTGCCGTGTTCGATAGATTTGATTCCTGCCCTTATTGCAGTTTGGATGGCAGCATCGGTAAAGATATGTGCCGCTACATAGGTATTCCAAGTCTTTGCAACATCAACAATCGCTTTCATTTCTTCAAAGGTGTACTCTTGCACATCCACAGGGTCATAAAGCGAGGTAACACCTCCACCACCAGCAATCTTGATCTGAGTGGCACCCATCCGCAGGTTTTCACGAGTGCGTTTGGTCACCTCAGGAACGCCGTCTGCCAATGCAAAAAGACCAACACGCTCCCAATAGGGCAGCAAGTTCACTGAATTGGATGGAACATCATTCTTCCCACGAAAATCAAAATGCCCGCCAGTCTGACTTATTGGAGGACCAGATATATACATACGTGGCCCGGGATGCGTGCCAGCATCAGCGAATTTCTTCACCGCAAATGGATTACCACCCACATCACGAACGGTGGTAAAACCTCGCATTAGCGTTTTCTTTGCGCCCGTCATACCAATTATTGCTACTTCTGACATATCACCACTTGCCATGATATTTACCGGCACATTCGCGTAGTAGGTATGCCAATGCACATCGATTAAGCCAGGGATTAGTGTTTTACCTTGAGCATCAATAATAGTCGCCCCTTTGGCGGAAAGGTTTTTCCCTATTTTTTTTATGAACTTATCTTCTACAAGTACATCAGAACCGGTGATAAGTTTTTCATTTACGCCATCAAAAATATTGGCATTTTTAATGATCACTGCAGTTTGTGTCTTGTCCTGAGCAATAAGGTTTATACTGACAAGAATCAATAAGAATAGTGTGATTAGTTTTTTCTTTTTCATTTGTATTACAATTAGTCCTTTTTTAATGCTTGGTTACGTGTTTAAAAGTTATTGTTTATTTTTTTTGTGCTTAAAGACGGGGTTGTCTTCTTCGGCATGGATAACGGGTGGTACATTTATGGTGTGCTTACCTGTCCAACCGTTAACGTCAACTGGTTCAAAGCGTCCCTTTGCCTCTATGGGGAAGCGTATGGGTTGTCCTGGGAAAACTTCCTCCACCTTAGAATTGCGGACAACAATAGTCCCATTTACAATGACATAGGGAATACCTACAGGTGGCAAACCATTTTCACCCACTTTGTAGGTAGAACGTGGTTCTACATTTTCTGGGTCAAAAATAGTTATATCTGCGACCATGCCTACCTGCATACGGCCCCGTTCATCCATTGCTTTAAGTCCGGTAGCACCTAGATATTTCGCTGAAAGATAGGTAAGCTGGCGTAGAGTAAACATCAATGGCACGCCTGCCTCTCGAGCTAAAGATAGAGTGGTAGAATAAGTAGATGCGACGCGCGGATGTCCAGCAAATTTCGTAACATCAGTCTCCCATGGCCAAACTTTTCCGTCTTTGTCAAAAGCAGGAAACGCATCAGAAGCTACAGTCATACCAGGTACTTTTATCCAATAAGGTAGCCACTCTTTACGTGCAGGAAAGAAAACGACAACAGACCTGCCGGGTTCTTTTTTAGAAAAATCGAGAAATTCGTCCTTGGTTAGATACTTATCTAATATTGGATCATAGATGGTTTCTTCGTATTTATATCCATAATTGTCTTCCCAAATTTCCGGACGAAGGTAGTCAGCGGAAATCCCGGTCTGACCCGCAGTAAAGGGATAGTACTCTCCCCACATATTGTGCCCTTGTGCTCTCGCCATTTGTAGTTTTTCTTGATGCTCCCACCATCCATAGTCGTTATCATGACACAACAAAAGTGGGGCATTAAGTATGAGCGCATTGGCGAAAACCTCATCAAAACCTATCTGTGCTTCAGTAGGTGTCTCGGAACTGAGGTGAAGGCGGTTGTGTACAGCGGTAAGACGTCCGTAACGAGAGGCAACTCGTTGTGCTTCAAACTGCTCATAAGTTGTTAAACCTCGTGCCATATAAGCGGCGCCTACACCAATACCAATTGCCCCTTCTCTTAAACCATCATCTAGAAGTTTCATTATCTCGTTCATCTGATCCACATTACTGCGGGTAACAGACCAGCCCTGCGTACCGTCTTTTGCGGTCTTATTAATATAGCCAAGAAGATTTGTCAGATCTAACGGTTCATTATATTCGACCTCAGAATCGTGAACTAACATGCGGGCGCCAACATGGATGATACTTGAGCCATAGTTCACTTGCGCACCCCGTTTTGCCATGTTGTCATACCACTCACCAATCCGCGTGGCACCGTGTTCCAAATCCATGGCCGTAGTGATTCCATCAGCAACGCCTAACTTTGCGCCGAATAAATCTGTTGCGTGATAATGCGTGTCGATAAAGCCAGGCGATACAACCAAGCCTTTAGCATTGATTGTCTCTTTTCCCTTTAGTTTGTCCTTGGTAATGGCCACAATTTTACCGTCTTTGATACCAACATTGGCGATCTTGTCATATTTGGTTTCCGGATCCATAACCCGTCCATTATTGATGACCAGGTCATAGTCAGCAGCCACAACATGCGCAGTCAGTACCATGCAAAAAGTGAAGAAACCTGATTTTTTCAAAAAGCTTTTCATTTTCGTTCTCCTTATTCGATAGATTGATGTTTTGGTAAATCGTTTAGTCAACCCAGTACGCAAAATTTCCTGGTCTATGGTGAAGCATACTTTTATTAGACCGGATAACAACCGTCCCTTTAGGGACGTAGTAGCGAACGAAAAATAATCAGCAAGAGCGGGTAGAGCCCCGTCAGTCGATGCAAGTGCATTCGTCTCGTTTCGCTTCTTGTTTTCACGGTTTGGTATCTTCTATGACTTACCCCACGGTAATGGCACAACCGGGGTCACAGTAAGACGGATCTGCCAATCCGGACCAAACGGATCGGGTTGCTCGACGTAGTTCCAGTATTGGAAAGCGAACTTCCAGGGCCGACCACCCAGAATCATGGTCTTGCTCACACCAACACCGACGGGGAGTGTCCACTCCTGTCCACTTTGCGCCTCGTGATTGTAAGAGAAGGTCGGTGACGAGCTAATCTGCCAGCCATCGCTGAGATTAAATGTGTAAAAGTATTGGCCACCGGTGATGTTCGTTGAAAAACTGTCCTCACCGGCAACGTCCCACTGGTGCGTGACAAGCAATCCGAGGACACCCCATTTTGCAACCTTGGCCACAGCTACCTCGGGACCCAGCAACCACTGGTCCAGACCGAACGAATCGTCTGTTGCCGTGGGCAGTGTGCCTACCACACCAGCGACCAGAATTAAGCCGCTCGGATAACTTTTGCCCAGTGCTGCATCGAAAGAGATATCGCCAAGTTCGACGCCTTTTTCCTCAAAGCCCCCACTGAAAGGAACATCCTGTTTAATAATGATTGGCACTGCCGGTCTTAAAAAAAAGTTGACGCCCTTTTCGATCGGATAGGGCAGGCTCGGTTGAAAAGTCAAACGTAATGCACTCTGATCGGATGCGCCCGGCAGGTTACCTTTATACGTGGTGTAGTCGAGATTGAAGTTCATTGAACCAAGCACTGTGTTCGGGTTCGCCAACTCCGCGGCAATTTCGTCGGCTGACCGCTCTTCGGCGACAACGGTGGCACTCAATAATGAAAATACTCCGATTGTGAATAACGTAATACTTGATAATGATTTCATTTTTTTACCTCAAGTTATTGTTTGAAGAGATAGCTTTATCGATGGCAGCAAGCATCACCTCACCCGGATCGCTCTTGTGCAATAACGCAGCATGCGGCGTACTAATGCTCTGTTTAAGTGTCTCCCAGTTTTCATGCGCTGTGAGAAAAATCAACGGGATGTTTGACCCGTCACGAGCCAGACGTTCGCCAAGTTCGAGACCGGGCATGCCACCGAGTTGAATATCCAGAATCAGGCAGTCGAACACAGGCTGCTTGGCATCACCTATAAAAACTTCAGCCGAGTGGTAGGTCACCGGCTGGTATCCCGAGGCCTGTAACAACCGGGCAAGTGAACGACAAAGACTTTCGTCATCTTCTACGATGGCGATATAGCTCTTCGAAGAATGATTGATCGATGCTTCGCTCATAACAGCTGACAATATAAAACTATCGGCGAATAATGAATAGCGTCCCTTTAGGGACGGTTGGGCAAGTCAGATATGACCTGAATCAAATAAGCGTGTTATTAGACAAGTGCGTCATTCAGTATCGGCATGGCGTTATGATTCTGCACTTCGTCAAAAATCTGGGTAAGCTCAACCACTGATTTGACATCGAGCTTTGCCATTACACTACTGCGATGCCGTTTTACGGAACGTTCATCGATACCCAGGTCCGCGGCGATCTGCTTGTTCAATTGCCCCTGCAACACGTGAGACAGAACCTCGTTTTCACGCGGCGTCAACTTTGCGAAGCGTTGCGCAAGGTAATACTGTCGTCGGCGTGTCTCGTACTCATAAAGGTCTCGCGTCAAAGCGCGCTCTATGGCAGCGAGTAAATCTTCCTTGCTGGCGGTCTTTAGCAGAAAATCTTCTGCGCCAGAGCGCATGGCCTGCACACTCGTGGGGATGTCACCATGACCGGTGAGAAAGACGATCGGCAAGGGATTATCCGACTGTGCCAGTGCCGCCTGCAACGCCAGACCATCCTTACCGGGCATCTGCAAATCCGCAACCACACATCCGGCAGCATCCGCCGGCCGCTGCGCCAAAAAGTCAGCTGCAGAAGTAAAACTCTTTACCGTATAGCCAAAGGCACACAGCCACCGTGACATGGTCGCCAGAAAAGAGGCATCGTCATCAACGATAAATACAGTTTGTGTGGTTTCATTCATAGCTGTTCTTTTTCCGTCGGCGAAACTTCTACCGTGAACCGAACCGTGGTGCCGCCGTCCGGGTTATTTGTTGCCATAATTTCACCACCGTGCATTTCGACGATGGTTTTTGAAATCGCCAGTCCTATACCCGTGCCGTTTTTCTTGGTGGTATAAAACGGCTCAAACATGTGGGGTGATTGTTCCGGTGCGACCCCGGTACCGCGGTCAACCACTACAAATTCAACCATACCGTCCGTCGATTGTGAAGCGCGGATAACAATTTCCCGCTGTTCCTCACTATTGCCATTCAGGGCATCAAGACTATTAAGCAACAGATTTAGAATAACCTGCTGCAGATGAACACCGTCACCGTATACATCCGGTAATCCATCTGCTATGTCTATGCGCAAGCTGGCATGGTGCATCTGGAGTTCGGTATTAAGTAACCTTGCTACTTCCGAGATCAGCTCACTTACTGCCAGCGCTTCGAGCTGCAATTCACGACGTTTCAGCAGTACACGCATGCGTTCAATCACCGATACAGCGCGCTGCTCATCATTGCGGATGTCCTTTAGAATTTCCTGTACTTCTTCAAGATCCGGTGGCGTTTGTTTGAGAAACAGTTCCGCAGCTTCCGCATTGCGCAGAATAGCCCCTAACGGCTGGTTAATTTCATGAGCCAGTGATGAGGAAAGCTGCCCAAGTGCGCTAACACGCGAAATATGTGCGAGCTCATTACGATGCTCTTGTAACTCGCCTTCGGCCTGTTTTCGCTCGGTGATGTCCATGGATACACCGCGCAATTGCAGTGGTTTGCCGCTTATGGCACGTTCCACCTGACCATGGGTTGCAAACCATCGCGTGATACCATCCGTACCCGTCATCCTGTACTCTGCCTGGAAATCTCCACTACCTTCCAAAGTGCGACTGACGACAAATCGTATGACCTCACGATCATCGGGATGAATCAACTGCAGGTAGTTTTCGAAGTTAAAATGCCCGGACTGGCTGACACCAAGCTTTTTTCGACCCGCTTCTGTAAACCAGATATCATCGCGAATGACATCCCACTCCCACAGTCCCAGATTTGCTGCACTGGCAGCCAGATTCATACGCTGCTGGCTTTCGCGTAGATCACGAGCAAGCTCACGGGCATGAATCAGATCCATACTCAACTCGAAGGCCATTGCCAGTACAATCAGCAGAAAAGTGAAACTGATAAATGCAACGGGGAGAACACCCCTGGTCATCAAATTAGAGAAAGTCGCTGCCAGCAATATCGCTAATATGGTCATACCACCAAGCACCAGCGCTCGCCGGCGAGAACCCTGCTTCCATGCGGTAACAGCGGCATCCACAACAAACAGCAACAACAACAGCATACTCACCTGTGTCAGAATTCGCCAGGGGTTTTCCTCCCCGATCGGGGCCGAAAATGTTTCTCCCAGGAATACCTCAGGCCGTAAACCGGTAATTTCTGCAAAGGTAGCATTCGGGTAATATAGAAAATTGGGTACCAGAATCAGCATACGCAGACCAGTGATACTCCACGCCAACCAGCGGCGCCCAGCATGAAGATAGAAGTGAAGGAACCAGACCAGTGCAGCTATAAGTATCGCCGCCGGAACATGCATCCAACGAAGCAGCTCGCCATATGCTCCGGGCGTCTTCGCATGCATCAGATTCACTTCGAGCATGACAATCACCGCAGCGCTTACAGCCGTAACAGCGAACAATAGATTTTCCCAGGAATCGCGCATGCGAAACCACACAATAAAATGCACTGCCGCCAATGTCAGACACACGGCAGCAGACATCGACCAGATGATGGTTGACCAGCTCATATTTAAAATGTGCCGATAGCACTCCCCCAGCTATGATGATAAATCGTGTATCAGTCGCTATGTAATATTAGATTAAAATAATAATGTACACGAACAAAACATGCAGACATATTTTACGCTGGGATTCTGGAAAATAGATACACTGTCCCCAGAAACGTGAAATGGCTGAACAGACTGAGGTTTAACCGTTAACGGTCGGTCGCGATTATTTACCAATAGTCGTTGTCCGGCCAACAACGAACGTTCACTACCCTGCAAGCAGGAAATTGTATAGACCCGGTCCTTAAGATCTAAGTAAACACATACGCCGGGAGATTGATATATGAACAAAATTCGCAGAACTACTTTCGTGGTACCCGTGTTGGTAGTTCTTGGTATTGCAGCAACCGTACAACCGGTATCTGCTAGTGTTGAGGCTGAATGCCGCCAGGAAGCAAAGGACTATGGGGTAATGCCAGAACTCGATGTCAAATCAGTGGTTGAGCTTACCCAGATTTTTGACGAAGTGCAGAATCATAACGCCATGCCGATACTGAATGACGCACTTGTCTAATAACACGCTTATTTGATTCAGGTCATATCTGACTTGCCCAACCGTCCCTAAAGGGACGCTATTCATTAATTGCAATATCAATCACAATAGAAGAATCACAGCAGGCAGCCGCAATAACAAAACAGGTAAAACACCATATTGAACCATCTTTGATACTTAGGGGGAAACAAAACATGAGTACAGAAAAAAAAGTAATTCCTGATTTTGAATTAAAAGATTACACTAAAATACCACAACGCTCGCAAGTGTATCCAGCGTCAGAGCGTGCGAAAAAAATTGTGCACGATTCAATGACCATCGATACTTTGTTCTCCGCACTATGGCCAAGTCAGTGGTCTTCGCCTGAGGCACCTGAGTTTCACGATGAAATGGATCAATGCAAAGCTGCCGGTTTTAAAGTATTGGCAGCCTGTCCTTCAGCAGATTCGCTCGATGCCTCGATTGATGGCATTATTAAAGGAATGGAATTTTATCTGAAAAAGATGAATGAACGCCCCGATAACTATATGATCGTTCGTACAACTAAAGATATTGACGAAGCTGTAAAACAGAATAAACTAGGTATCTATTTTACGCATCAAGGTACTCAAATATTTGGAGGAGATGTTGATCGTGTAGCTTTCTGGCGTGAGCTGGGGTATGGCTATTGCCTGTTAGCATACAACCAACGTAACGATGTGGGCGACGGATGTTTTGAAGTTGAAAACAAAGGCTTAACGGCTTATGGAAAGAAGCTAGTTGATGCTTATAATAAATACGGGATGCCCGTAGATGTAAGCCATACCGGAGATCGTACGTCTTTGGATGCCATTGAACGTAGTAGTCAACCTGTAATTTCTTCGCATTCTGGCGCTATGGCCATGGCTAAGTATCCACGAAGCCTTACTGATGAAGTGATCAAAGGAATTGCTCAAAGTGGCGGGGTTTGTTCCATCAATATGGTGGGTGCATTTATGGATACATCTAATCCTGATATCGTAACTACAGACATGCTTTTCCGCCACATTGACTACATGGCTAGTTTAGTTGGAATTGACCATGTTGGCTTCGGCTCTGATTATATTCCGAACATCAACTTTACTGCTTCAATTATTCAAACACCAATGGGACAATCTGTATTTCCGGATGGTGGCTACACCACAAAAGTGGGGGCTAAAGGATTTCCAACGCCAGCACCTTATCAGATTGTAGCGGCACTTATAGATAAGATGCTTGAGAATGGATATTCAGAAGAGGACTGTGGTAAATTCCTGGGTGGTAATATATACAGAGTGATGAGTCAGGTCTGGAAATAAGATTATATAATATCTCCTTTGGATAGCTTCGCAAAATTACGAGTTTGCTAAGTGGGAAATAATAAAAATTGAATAAAAAAAACCACTCTGTACTAACATTACAGAGTGGTTTTGAACTTAATGTCTTTTAAAAAGATGGCCCATAAAGAATCAGAATTCACGAATAATTCGAAGGTTTCCTTTGAGGAAGCTTGGCGATTCATCAAAAAGGTGGGGATTGCAGCCCACAAATACGGTTCTACCGCAACACGGCTGGAATCGTTTCTTGTTGGACTATCAAAGAGTTTTGGCTACAAGGGCGTATTCAGGTCAACTCCTTCCGACATTGTTTTTGCCTTGTGGGAAAATCCTGACTTGCCTCAGCGTGTGGAGTTTGTTGCCACGTCGGCTCCCGATGTTAATTTGGATAAACTAGCGCGCTTAGGCGACATACTGAATGACTATAATGCCGGAACCATGTCGCTTAGTGAAGTAGATGCGCGTATCGATACCATTGAGCAAGCACCACCTCCTTGGGGGAAATTTGCGACCATGTTGGGCTATGCTTTTGTTGGTATTGGACTTGCACCGCTTTTGGGGGGTGGGTGGTTCGATACTTTATTCGCCACGCTGTTTAGTATGCTTGTTTATGGTATTGTTTTGCTTTCAGTACGACTTGGAGCTGCAGCGATAACATGGATGCCACTCTCTTCTGCTTTTATAGTGGGGATTTTGGCAACTGCTCTAAAGCTATGGATACCTGAGCTTAATCTCGTCATTGTTATCCTATCGGCTGTGGCAATAATTCTTCCGGGATACACAATCAGTCTCGGTGCCGGCGAATTGGTGGGACAGCACGTTGTATCAGGAACAGCAAATCTGATGAGCGGCCTAATCTGCCTTATTAAGCAAATAGCAGGTGGTTGGCTTGGTATTGTTATAGCGAGTTCCATCTTTGCTGTGGAGGCAAATGCACCGGCTACACCAGTCGATCAGGCTTGGTTGCTGTTGCTTTTCCCCCTACTACTAATTGGACTTTGTTTGGTATTTCAAACATCGCGCAGGGATTTACTTTGGGCTGTTCTGGTTTCAGCCATTGCTTATCTGGGAGTTTTGGCCGGAAATTCCCTTATGGATAGTACGCTTGGGAATTTATTGGGTACAATAACAGCCGTGGTTATTGCCAACCTTTGGTCCCGACAAACAGGACGCCCGACCTCTATCGTACTTATTCCAGCCATCGTAATGTTGGTAAGTGGAAGCATTGGTTTTCGTGGCCTGGCGGCCATGGCGCAAGGAGAAGTACTGCTAGGAGCACAACAGTTTTTTCAAATGTTTGTGGTGGCCATGACCATCGTTGTCGGCATATTGATTGGGTACACCATTATTCGTCCTGAGCGCAGCTTGTAAATTATCTTGTAATTCAAATGTTAAATAAGAATAAATAAATTTAATTAAAAAAAGGAAATAAGATGAAATCATTTACACTATTTCCGGTAAGCAGAAGCGATGATACTCTGGGCATTGGTTTAAACTGGGCCAGACCATCTGTAGAAACCTATGGCACAGCGTTGAACGATGAGTATACCGCTGAGCTTTATTATCGTTACCAGTTGACACAACTCTTTTCCATAACGCCTGATATTCAGTACCTGGTCAACCCTGCCCTGAATCCGGATAAGGGAAATGTACTGGTTGTTGGGTTACGTGGCCGCCTTTCCTTTTAGTAAAGGCTAGTTAATTGGGGGGTTAAATGTGAAAGGGAACAATCAGCCTGCTCGCCGTCATAAATGTATTATATGTAAATAAATCCAGGTGACATCTATCAAGACATAGTGAGAAATTTCTTGGACAGCATAATCTGCCCATGGTCTGCTTCTGATCGTTTTTTCTCTGTCGGGCAGATTTTCCAGAGGTCCGCTATGTGGTGAAAGCTGAAGTCGGTAAGCTATTCCTAAGTCTTCCGGCCATGACTAAAAAAAGACATATAACGTAACCTACCCAACTTCCTGCCCAAACCCATCCACAAAAGCATCAGCACACACTTCCGCCATTGCTCTAGCCCCATTAGATTGAACCAGCGAACACCCCATAATGCGCCCAACTATTGACCCTGCATTGACCACATAGGTATGCACCTGAACTATCGGGTTCCAGCTGGCAACCCAGACTGCCGTTTCCTGATCTATGCCACTGGCAATACAGTTAACAAATACCTGACCTCGCCCTGCCAGGTATCCCGCAAACTCAGCACTAAACGCCGCACTCATTGATGTCGGCATAATCGGACTGGCAGAGGTCCACCCCGCATCTAATGCCTTCGCTAGTTTTTGTATAAACTCATTCGACTCAATAAACTGCGTGTCGTACCCCCCTTCAACCGTGTAGCTTTTTGCACCGATGCTTGCCGCGATTGATCTACTCCCCGGACTTGGCACTAACCACCCCCAGCCTTACAGGTTGCTGAACCTGCAGGGTGCAGTGAACCGGTAAAGGCACACACTGAAGCGGTAGTGACTATGTTTGCATTACCCCCATTAAGATTTACATTGCCGGTAATGTCCACATCCCCATTAATGGTGGCTTTGGGTGTGGTAATGGTCGTTTCCCCTGCTACATTTGCGGTTAATTCCCCCTGCGTGGTAATGGTGACATTACCTTCAGGTGTAATTTCAATACTCGCCTGTTCCTGGCCTCCATTAGCCACCACCAATTTACAATAGGGACTACTATCGGTGTTGTTATCAATCTTCCAGCGACCTTCATAATCTTTACCACTCAAATCGTCATGATCCGGTGATGCACCCATCCTGAAATAGCTCCCAGAAGGATGAGATAATTCTGCATTCGCGTTTTCGTCAATGGTCATATACACATCAGAAGCATGGCGATACACCATCCGGTTTTTTTCTTTAAACAACATTTGTGTGGTGGCTGGATGCAAAAAACCAATCACCACCGGCATCTGTGCAAAATAGGCCAGCACAGCAATCGCATCTTGCTCGCCTGTAAATTGCAGATCCTTTTCACCCGACCTTGAAAGTTCAGGTAAATCAGCCACCCCTGTTCGATTACTCGCCATGGATGTCATCACCTGTATACTGGAAATTTGCGTACCATCATCCAGCATCAACACATCCACCCGATAGGCCTCCGGGTGGACTTTAATCACCTTAGCGAGTTTAATATCAGTCATACACGCCTCGGGCTATTTCATTCAGATAATTCGGTTGTTCCAGGCGTTTAATAAAACCCGTGCCCCGGATAAACTGCACTTCTGTGGTGTAGGTGCCAAACACTTCAAAGGTATGGGTGACATTTGTCGGGTAATAGATAGCGCGTAGCCCACCCCGATTAATTTCAATTTCTACACCGGGTTTTATGCGCTCATCGCCGCGCAGTTTCAGGGAACCGGATTCCAGCACCACATTATCTTTGCGCATATCAAACAGTTTATCCCGCCGGTTTTCCATCCAGGTATGATGACGCGCTGCATAGTTTTTTATCTTTTGGCTTTTTTCACCGATGGCACTGCGTGTATTTTCACCACTGGTCATCTGACTGATTTCTGTGGCTTTGCGCAATCCATAAATCGCTGGATCACAATTCGGGTAATCAGTTTTATACACTGAGCCCTTTTGCATGGCTTCGACATTAATGAGTTCCGGGTGATTTAAATACGCTTGCGGGGTAGTAACATGGTAGTAGTTTGCAACCTGATCAAGGTTTCGTTCTGCCGTTAAGGAGACAACGGCATCTATTTCCAGTAAAACGCGATCCGGCTCTTTTGCATCTTCCAGTATTAATTGATCGGTACGACTGTCTCGATAGGGTTTTGCACGATAGATTAAAGTTGAACCGTTGTTATCATCATCAAAGATAATTTCATTCCAGGCGAAGTCTGTCCACTGTTCCAACAGTGACCAGATACTGCCTTCATAGGGCTGAATCGTATAAGGTCCGACTCGACCCGTAGTGACTGAAGCGTTAACATTTAATCGCAGTGCCTGCTCTAAACTGGAGGCTAACCACAATTCATCTAGCCAGGGATTCACAATGCTATTGACAATTTTTTCTACAAAATCTTTTGGCACCAGGTTTTCAAAACTCACGCCATAACTTACAAACATGGGAAAGGTGTTCAACATGATTTGCCCGATGGCATAATCTTTTTTATAAAACAACTGAATCGCCTGCAGCAATCCGCCCCAGTCACGACCGGATACAATCACACGACGTAACGGTTTTCCATTACTGCCCATTTTTTCTGAGCGTTTTATAAAATGCACAAAGCCCCGAAACACCACCGGCAGTTGATCATAACCATGCGGCTCCCGTGCCATGCGAATTTCAACGATGTCCATCGGCTCGATCATGGAGTACACACTGTCACCGGTTTGGCTTGATGCCTGATCAACCAGCTCAACCGAAAATACCCCCGCAGGTTGATTAACACCACGACTAAACTGCACCACACCCGACTCACCTAAAAAGGGTGTCAGATCAATCAGGGTATCGGGGCCGGTTGCCGCTTCTGTCACAGAACGATCCCGCGTGACCACCTTGATTAAGGTCACTTCTACTTTCGGCTGATATACTTTCACCATGTTATTGTGAAACCTTAACCATTTTTGCTACCGGTAATGCTTCACGATGAATCACCCCGCCCATTTCATTTCGGTGAATAACTTCAAGTGGCTTAATCGTGATTTCCTGTTGGTTTGGTTGTGCTGAAGGATCACCATTATTTATTTTTCGTTTTCTTATTCGAGGTGAAAGTTGACTTTTACGCTCTGGGAAAAGCGCACCATTAAGCGCATCAACAAAGGATTGATCCTCAGTATCTGACGCACCACTCCCTTGTGACATTCTGGGCGCTTTTTTACCTTCACCTTGAGTGAATAAATTGGCTTTTGCACCCTCAACAAGATCAACCGGTAAACCCGCAATATTTGCCACCAATTCTTTAATACGATTAATCGGTGTGACTAATAATTCGCCCGTTTTTATCAGTTCATTTTTAAGGTCAACCACCGCCTGTTTAGTTTCCGTTCCCTGTGTTTTTTCTCGCCCCACATCCGCTAATGTCATCGCCAGTGATTTGCGCAAATCATCCCCCGGCTTTGCGTCCGTGAGCGTTTGTCGTTGCGCCTTCGTTAAATCATCACGTTTTAAAACATCATCACGTAATGAAACCAGCTTTTGATCATCTGCCAGGGCCACATCGGCCAGCCCCTGAAACGCACTCGCATTAACCGCCTGCGGTTCTATCTGATAGCGTTCCAGCATCTTGCCCAATTTGCCATACTGGCCTGGCTGTAACTGATCCAGTGCAGATGCCTGATGCATGGAGATACCCAGTAACCGCCCCATGGCATCCCATTTCTGAAACGGGTTGGTATACTCCTGATCGAGCATGGTTTTTATATTTTCAAAATTGGTTTTTCCCTGATCTTTCTTTCTCGGGCTTTTCTCTCCCTGTTTATTTTCCCCTTGTTTATTCTCCCCCTGACTTTCGCCCGCCGGATACGCTAATTCCGGTGCCACTTTTTCAAAGGCATTTTTACGATTCCCAAACATGCCCTCTTCTAATAAAAACTGCATTTGAAACGGGCTGAGTTGCCCTTCTTTGCTCAGTGCTCGCCAGATAAAGTTACGCCCCGCGTCCCCCGCATTTCCATTTTTACGGATGGCATTATCCATTTGGGCAATCAAAGCTGTACCGGACTGTCCCTGTAATCCGGGGCGATTGGATGCGTTCATATTCGATGAAAATGCGGCATAGGCTTGAACATTCGGAGCATCGACCATCACGTTTTCAACCTGATCAACCCAGCCCACAATCGCGTTCATCACCTCATCCGCTTTACTCCACATATTGCCCGATGCGATAGCATCGGCAAACATCACCGCCATTTCTTTGGTGCTGGTATTTTTGTCGGTCATCCCCAACCAGCGTGATTTGCCAAATAACGGTGTCACCTGTTTTTCATCCAGGCCAAAAGAACGGGCAAAGCCAGTTGAAGTTTTTATTTCTTCATTGATACGTTGGGGGTCGGTCACCGCTGAGGCTTTGGCAAAGCTTTGCGCCAACTTAACGGTTTCGTTATAAGTTAATTCCAGTCCTTCAGAGGCATCACGCAAGGCACTGCGCATCCCATCAAACTCAGTTGAGGTATCGTTAAGTTGACGTTTAAACACATCCAGTGTCATGGCTTCATCCTGCGCACCGGCAATTCCCTGGGATAACATCGAGGTGATTTTACCGATGCCCGCCAGTCCTAAACCGATACCCAGCATTTTACCCATGCCCGGTATCGGCAGCCCGCCGAATCCACCGCCACCCTGTTTGGGCGGTGGTTCATTTGCAGGGGGTTGAGGTTGCCAACGTGTGCCCTGGGTTAAATAATTCGATACCGCATTAACATGGCCCTGACGTTGTTTTTCACTGGGAAACTGACGCTCATAGCCCTTCGTCCAGGCCATAAAATCCGGATACTTGCCCGCACGTACTGCGGCGGCAGTCTCCCCTCTGCCGACTTTTTTGAGTTCTTCAAAATTAGACTGTAACCGCTTAATGTCTTCTGCAAAGGGTTTGAGTTCATTGTGTGATAAATCCAGCTCAGAGAACTGCCGCCCTTCCTGTCCGGCTTTGCGTATGGCAGATCCAATCTGATTAAATGCGGAGACCGCTTGCGAGGCATCTGCACTAATCGGTATCTTTACGCTCATATTTTGAGGCTCATTTTTTAAGCCTCATATCTTGTGACTAATGGATTATGATTCATGAATGATGTCTTCCCATTGTTCATCATCGCCACTCTCAATATATTCATCACTGGCATCACGATCACCATCCTCATTAATCGAATGCAGCTCGCCATCCAGATCAAAGTCATCATCTTCGGCCAGACCGTCTAACTTGCCCTGACTATAAAGATCATCATAAAGATGGGCATGATATTCCGTTAAAATTTCAAGTGGCGTCAAGTTCAGAAACCGGGGATCGTTCGGTGTCAGATTGAAGCGGCGGCGATACCACAGGGTTATCGAGCCTGCCATTTCCCGCCCCTGACGCTTTGCACTCGGCTCCATCAGCGCCTCGAAATCGCGCCTCCTGTGACCTCAACGCCGTATAGACAGCGGTGATTTGCTGATAGGAATCCCCCTCTAACGGGTCTAGCTCATCGAGCACCCACCCCTCAGGCGACCTATGCAGTAATACCGTAATCACAGAAAACATATTGGCAAACAGAGCCAGCCAGCGGGTCGGTTGTTCAACCCCTTCCGTTAAGCGACTGTACTCGGCACCAATACGCATTTCATCACGCAGGGTACGATGATAAAAAACAAAAGAACCAACACTCTCAACATCACACTGAAATGTTTTTTTATCCATATTTAAGCCTCAACCCCTGCTACATCCAGCGCATTAAACACCGCATTGGAGACCACAATGGCGTGCTTTTGCACATCCAGATCCCCAGAGGCATAACTGCACCCCATGTATTTACGCATCAGGGTGGCGTTATCTTTGTCATACACCTCAATATCAAACACCAGCCCCTGTAACATGGCGTCGGCATTTTCCGGCACCAGACCTTTGGCGCGTAAATTGGCTTTTTTTAATATCATGTTCGAGACATTTAGATTATGGCGTGCCAGGGTCGGCACATATTCCTGTACGTGTATATCGCCGATACCACTGGCCGGTTCCGGGGCGTAGTCATCGTTCATGCGGACCGATTGAATCAAGCCGACCTGCTCACCATCAAATTTCACGATGATGCGATTACCGGTGTAGGTGTTCTGATTAATTTGAGCCATGACTGTTTCTCCTTATGCCACCGCTCGACTGCCACTAAAGGGCACCGCGTGAATGGTGATGGGAATATAATTAATAGGGATAACCGGACTTGCCTGAAACTCAACCCGCAGTACATCCCCGTTTAAGGTGGCGGTAATGTTTTTATAGGCGGGGTTATTTTCATCTCCCACAATCACACCGGGGCCGGACGGTTCTGGGCGCGCCAGTTCGCGCAATACGGAATCGGCTCGACTGACCGCTTCGGATAAACTCACGGGAGAGCCTTTCTGGCCGCGCAAGTCATCCAGCGCATCGCGCACGCTGCGCGCCACAAAATCCATGGCAAAACCGGTGGAGACTTCGACCCGGTTATAGTTGGCATTGTTTAACCAGGTGCTAATGGATTTAACGACTTTGTATCCGCGCGTGGTTTCTTCCACACACAACACACCGGCTTTGATTAAATCATCGGTATCGGTAGGGTTGCGCAGTTTCAGCTCAAGGCCCCGCACTTTAATCGCTTTATTGGTCAGCGCCGTGCCGGGGTTACTGCCCGCAAACGCCGCACCCACTAAAGCCGCTGTCATATAGGCGGGGTATAAAACCAGATTGCCCTGGGCATCGTAATCGTAATATCCCGGATAACAGACCGAGGTGCGATCACTGTTCAGGGCGAGGGCGGCAGCTTTAACATCTGTCTGTGTTTGACCTTCGCCACCGCCCACTAACGCACGGCGTTCCAGGCGGGCAATGTTACTCATGTAACTGCAATGCGAGTCGGCCATCGCATGAATGGCCGCCGTAGCATTGATGGGCACGACCCATTGCACATCTTCGGTTTGCAAGGTGGTAAACGCATCCGCCCAGGACTGGTTCGTGGTAATGCCATTGGACCCACCGCCAAGATAAGTAAAATCCATATTATCCGGAAGCGTTCCGGCACCGGGAAAACGCGTTGCGTTCACAAAGCCTTCGCTAATGCCATTAAACCAGTCAACAATGGCCTGAAGATCCGCCGTGACCGTATAGGGAAGGCTCACACCCTGGGCGATGATCGAATCCAGGCCACCCAGTGTGATTTTTTCACCCTGCCCATTTAACACGGCTGCCAATACACCGGTGATGGCATTTAACCGATCCACTAACTTTTGAACGGTGTTGTATATAACCAGATCAATCGGCACAACCTCACCAGGCCCATTTGCGGGTAACTCACCCTCCGAGGTATTAAACGTCACCGTGTTATTAGTGACCGTCAGTGTTGCCGTGGGCAAAGGACCGGTGTATTGAACCGAAAGGACATCACGCGAGACATTATCTTCAGTATAAAAATCATTACCCAGCTGCGTGCTCAGTTTTTTACCCGATAGCGTGCCCGATTCGATTTTGACTTTTATTTGTTGCGTGCTTAAGCCATAGTCGGTTGAGGTCAGCCCGATAACATTACTGGCGACCTCTCCCGTTGAATCCTCTAACACTAAGGATGATTGCGTTGCCGGGTTCACCCGAATCGCCACCACCGTTGAAGGCCCATTGGTTTGTGAGCTGGGATCAAAGGCTTTTTCTACCGCATTTAATAACAGGCCACCGCGCAACACCGCTTGAGCCTGTGAGGGTGATCCGAATTTTAAAATCGTGTTTGGCTCCCCGCCTTCAGACGGACCAATGAAGGCAATCACATTACCAACGGCGAGATTTCGATTGGCCATCGCCGAGTCATCAACCACGGACATGGTGGCTGGGGATACCCATAACCGACCATTAAAAAAAACTGACATTATGTACTCCTAAAGTTTTTCCAATTTCTATTGACATAAACAGGATATTAAAATTGCAGTGTCGTTATTAAACTTTCACGACATAACCGGCAGCGTGCAAAAATTATCAAAGCGGGTTTTAAAATTAGCTTCCGTGTCTAAGCGGTGCTGACTTGTTTTTTCAGCTGATGATTTTTGATGGGATACTTTTTCATGGGCATAAAAACCACCAATCATCTCAACCTGATTTTTTTCCTGTGATAAGCGCGTACAAAATTCTTCCAACGTCATAGGAAAAGCTGTCATAGGAAAAGCCGTCATTGGAAAAGCAGCCATTGAAACATCCGTTTCTTGAATCACAGTGGCGTCATCTTTTTTCGTTTCGCTGGAATCTGTTTCTTCTTTTTGAATGACCGCATTTTTATTTTCATTTGTAGTCGTTGTTTTTTTCTCTGCCAATTTTTTTTCTGATTTGATTTTTTCAACCATTAAGATCTCCGTAAAAAATTAACGAACGATGAGTTGAACATCGCTCACGATGCCTGTTGTTGCACTCACATACGCGGGCGCTAAACAGTCAAATTTTGTAATGACTTGATAAATGGGGGCGGGATAGGTGTTTAAATCTTCACTGTCACTAAAATCAAACGTCACCTGATCCATGCCCCAGGCATCAAACACCGATAAGTTAATAAGCAGGATGCGTTTCATGGCATTGCGCAAAGCAATGCGCTCATCCGGGTTCATGGACCAGCCAATAATGGACAGTGACCATTGCGCTAACCACCCTTCGGTTTCAGTCCAGGTATTCTCACCCTGTAAAAATTCTCCCTGGGCGTCTACTGCAAACACATCATCATTAATAAACTCACCTAAAAACCGTTCTGCCGGTGCGTCCTTATCTATGTGTATCGTCACGACTGGGAACGCGGTATTTTCAAATTGTGGTGGCGCATTCAGTACCGCTATTTTTGCGCTGTTTGGATAAATATTTTCTCTTGCTATTTCTTCAACCAAACCCAACGCCAGACGTTCACGCACAAAACTCAACACATCGTTATCATCAGCGCTATACGTTGACGCCGGGGTTGCTGAAACCGAATCAGAACCGATCCAGTCAGTGCCATCAAAAGAGTAAACCCGGTAAAAATACAGTGTGCCGTTAACCAGTTGGTTAACATCGACACAGACAGACTCTGTTTTTAATTCGCTACCCTCACTAACCCGCACGGCCTGTGCATCATCAAACCCGGAAAAATTATCATCCAGGCGTCGCAACACGCGCCAACGAATCGCGTTTTCAATCGGCGCTAAAAAAAGTCGTAACGCATTACCTGCCGCCAGGTTTTGAATTAAGCGAATCACCTATTTACCCCCCGCCCAAAAGATAACGTTGCACATCCTGTTTCATCGCCTCACCTAATGCTTTATTGGCTAAGGGTTGTAATCGGTTCGATGTGGTTTTGGCCGGATAGGCTCCCTCTTTCGCTTTCACTAACCAGCCTGGGGAGTCTTCTGACATCACACGAAACGTTAAATACTGGCCGTGGCCTTTTTTCCCTGCACCCCCACTTGCACCTTGTCGAGACTGCATGTGTACCATGCCTTTCATGTGTTTTAACGCGCGCCCACTCACACCCGCATCGCTTAATTGTTTTTCAGTTAAGCGACTGCCCCATTGGTATTGACGCGAGCGCACCCTAAACGGTTTTTTGGTACGCACATCAAACGCGCCTGTGCCTGATACGCGCAAGCCAGTGGATTTAATACGGGAAGATTTAAGCCCTTGCCATAATTGATGAATAGAGTCCGGCATTTGATTTAAACCCGTGGCGCTTTTATTGCCGCCGCCATTACCACCCCCGTTACCATTTTGGCTGGGTACACCGTGGCGAAACGGAATGATTAAATAGCGTTTACCTTTTTTACTGAGGCGCACTTTCATGGAGGTGTTTAACATGCGTTTTAAATCCCGCGCAGGGACACCGTTTTCTATGTCTTTGGCATAGGATAAATCGGAAAATACTTCAGATGAAAACGCACCCAGATTGCGCGTAATAATGGAACGCATATAACGCCCGGAGCGGGCATGTATCACATGACCATTGGGCAAGGGCTGGCCCCCGGCATACGCCCGCCAGATTTGTTGGCCCTGTTCAGCTAAACGATGAACTGTCAGGGATAAATAGGGAAAGGTCTGCTCATTTATTGCAGCCCCCGGTGGAATTAAATGCCCGACTTCAACCCCAACGGCAAAGGTCGTATTCACATGTTTATCCTCATAAGCCACGCCTAAATAATTCAAAGAAACGTAATACAACTCTGCGTGGAAGTGCAGCACCGCCATGATGCGCACGGTCCTGCGGAAAATCCCCCCAGCAAAAATACTCTGGACGTTTACGCCCGGTGATGCTGTATTGGGTATTTAAGGGTGGTTCACTCGTGGCCCAACTCAAACGTCCATCATCTGAAACATCCGGTATCTCGCCTTCGATGATTTGATCGTTTTCATCCAGCCAGAACACGCGATCAAACTTCACCACCACGAATGGCAGTGCCTCATCACCTCGAATTAACTTGATTGAAAAAGGCACGCTTGAATCATTAAAAATCACACGATCAAATTCACCCATGGCATAGAGTGCAGAATCAGAGGGAAGGGTTAACACCACATCGCCATTTTCATACAGACCGAATTGCGTCCAGGCACGTTGCACTTTTTGACCGGCCAATGCGGCACGGGTCATCACCGCATCCGTCCAGATAATACCGGTGTGATGACATTGCGGGCAGTCGTAACGTGCAGCCCCCGAATCGGGATCAGCACAGGGGCAGTCATACGCCCGCTGCCATAACAGGGCCTGCCCTAAATTGTTAAGTAGGCGATTAAACTTATTTACCGAAAATCGCATCCCAATCTCATCATAGGTCTCATAACATCACCATGCGTACACCGTGAATAAACTGACGTAAGCTTTCTATTTCGCTGTCTACACTTTGCTTATAATTTTTAGTATCAATGCTTAACGATTCACTTAACCCATCAGCAGAAATGGAACCGGACTGGGGTAAAAACTGATCATCTAAAAGTCGAATCACCGCCATTCTTTTAATCAGGTCAATTAAGTGCGGGTAATCACGGCGTGCATTTTTTAACCCCGTAACATAACGAATTCGTATCATGTGCGGTACGGTTCGCCCGCCACCGTGTACCTGTAGTAACCAGGCATTGAGCGGCAAGTTGCCATCGCCCATAGGCACAATACGAATGTGACCGTATTTTTTATCAACGTGTATCCACTTTTTAGGAAATTGATACAGCTTCACGTCCGTTGAGGGGTAAACAAATCGCAATGAATCAATGGAAATCACCGGACGGTGCCGAGTATTGATATAGCCCCAGCGCTCCCCGCGAAAAAACTCTGGGTCCCAGTCATACGCCGGTTCTTCGATGTAACGTGTCTCAGGGGGAATTGCATCTATTTCAGATTGGGGTGTGCCTTCTGGATAAACTTCAACCGGTTCAAAAAAAACACGCAAGCGTTCTTCTGCATCCGCTTCAGCGGCAAGCACTTTGTTGTAAATAGTGTTATCGGTTAGCGTGACATCTGGAAAATATGAAAGTGCGACTGAGATTAAACGCTCTTCACGCATCTCGGTAACAATCGCATCCCTGTCAGTAAATAAACTCATCTTCTCGTCTTTATCCTTTATTGGCGATCATTGATGTCTTTCAAATTGGTCGTATCAGCCAACATAGCAGGCACCAGGTTAAAGTTGCCATTTGTAATACCATCCCATGTTGTTACAAAATCGTTGTGCTTTGTTGCCAGATCGTTATAAGCGGTGATCAGCTCCTGTAAGGTGTCACCTAAACCCACATCTTTTGCGATGGGCATTGAACGATTAAGTTGATCCTGTAAATCTTTATGTTGGTTTCCCATAGTAAACTCGCTTTAAATTTAATCGTTTGATTCGCGTTTTAATGCCTGCTTTGAATCAGGTGAATTGTTAAGCGACTCTTTTGCGGATTTAACCGCATCCATCACCCCCTGGCGTTTCTCTGTGCGTTTTTCTTCCAGCGTTAACACAGAATTCCAGGCCTCGGGCTGCATTTTTAGAAATTCTTTTATGTCGGTAACATTCATTTTTTTTAATGCGCTGAGGACACGGTTATAATCATTTTCATTCCCCCCTTCATCACCATCTTCGTCGTTATTCCGATTTTCATTCTGATCACCGATAAGTATCACGTCATATCCGGGAATCGTTTCAAAACATTTCGCGTCATTCGCAGACACATCCATTGCCACTAAAGCGCCATCACCCGCTTCAAATTTTATGCCGTTAATTTCGGTTGCCGCATTAGGTAAATTGCAAATAATTTTGTAAAGCGTTTCAGACATTTTTTTGTCCTCTCTTTTTATTTCTGTTATTGATTAAGATGTCGGGCATCAATTACTGATGCCCGCGTTTTATTAATCCATCTTGATTGGTTCTGATTGTTTAATTCATATTTATTAATTAAAGGGTCTCCACTGTGCGCCATCGGGCAGAATGTTTTTAATCACCACATGGTGTTTGCGTTTAGCGATGCGCAAAAAACCAAACAGTAATTGCGCCCAGGGAATCACCGCCGCATTGGTGGGATACAGGGGAAACTTCAACATGGGTAGCAGTTGTCGCCAGGTAATGGCATTGGCACCCGAGGCCATGTTCAGCATGTAGGCTTTTGAGGTGCCGGGAATGTCACGGTTTAAATCCACATAGACGGTACTACCCGCCTCATTTTTTGGAATGCGGGACATGATCCGAAAATCATCCGTACCATCCGTGCCATTTAAACGTGAGCGATAAATGACATAACCGGTTTCCTCATTGGTGGCACTCGGTGTTATGGTTAAACTCACCGCAACCCCTGCGGCCACCGCCACCTGTGCGCTTTTAATCACCACCGATTGGCCTTTAGCATTAATGCCCGCCACCGCATAAAAATAGTTACCCGCATGTGGGGCACCAAACTTAGATGAGATATTGGCGGCAAGCGTTGTTGCTATTGCACCAGGGGTAAAGTTATTGTTTGCGGCAATGCCTGCGTGAGATAACTCAAACGGTTTTTGCTGGGCTTCATCCAGAATAAACACATCCGGGCAGGTTTTAATTTCACCCCAGGAGGTGCGAATACCCACTACCGGCGAACCCAACTGAATACCGCCATTGGGTACATCGGTTAGGGGGACACGAAACGCCGGATCTAATCCCACATCAAAATCCGATTGGGTCAGTTGCGACATAAATAAATCCGTGGCGGTACCAAAATTTCCAAATCCGGCAATGGTTGCGGCACTTTTACTGACCAGATCAATCGAAGCTAAAGAGTTGGCTTCTGCATCCACTACATGATCGGCACTGTTAAGGCTTTCAATTTGCATGGCGATGCCGTCAAACTCAGTGGGCACCACACGTGAATCCCCTTCAAAGCATAAAAACTCAGCATCGGTTAGTAATTGCAAGGAACCGTTTTGCTGTTCAATCGCTTCGGATTCTGCAATGGCGGTTTGCAAGGACTGAACAAAGGAAACCTGACGGCGGGTCATTAAATATTTGACCATGCCGACACGACGGTTGTAGGAGCCGGTGCTCTCACCAATAATGCCGGTTTCTGCATTGGTGGAACCGCCCAGAAATCCACCCACACCATCCTGCTCAGTCCATTCATCCACCGTCGCGGTGGCGTTTTGTTTTTGCAGCGCATTGAACAAACTAAAATGTTTGTTTTCCTGAATGGTGGCCATCATGGTGGTATCAAGGGACTGAATACGCAATGCGCCACCACCGGTTAACTGGGAGACATCACTGCCATACCCCGCCTCCAGTGCTTTGCGCAATTCTGATACATCACCGAATGACATCATGCCGGAGTTAGCGCCTTCGGGTAGTGCAATTGAGTCCATACTGTTTTCCTCTTTTATGTGTGTGGTCGTAAGTAACCAAAACCATCAACTGGTAGTAAAAAACTAACAGTCAGGGCGCAACTTAGCCCATGACTTTATTAACAATGGATGCCGGTATTTCTAGCCCCCGATTGAGATAGGACTCTGCCTGTGACAATTCCAAACCCGTCACTTTGCCTTCGCGTTGTGCGGTTAACGCTTTTGCCATAAATTCCTGACGGCCTAAACCTTGCGGTGCGTCATCGGATTTTCGTAACTCTTCAGGGGAGCGTTTTTCATGCACGGAGATAACCGTTTTACGGCCTTTGCCTTTGTCACCGATACGTTCAATATTTTCCTGTAACGACTTGATTAACGCGCCCTGTGATTTAAGCGTGGTGGACTGTTTGGTGAGTTTTTCGGACAGGCTTTTCATATTAGTCACGGCCAGGCCGAGGGCTTTTTGCATACTGGATTTGTTATCGCTGACTTCATCCATCAGTGATTTAACCAGCTCCGTACCTTCCATGGCTTCAAGCTCGGTGCCATCTTCGAGCTTGACCGTGAATGATTTACCCATCCGTTCATCTTCATCATCACCCATGTCTGTATCGGATGTTTTAGGATCATCACTGTTCGATGTGCCCCCTTCGCCTGCGGCTTGTGCAATCGCGGCATCGTCTTCCGGGTTTTCTATTTCGTCATCCGGCACCTCATCTTCATCATCAAAGGATTTTTGTAAGGTTGTGAGTTCATCCAGTAATTGGTCAAAATTACTGCTTTTACTTTTTTGGGTTTTATCGGCCATAACAGCTCCTGTTTTTTAGGTTTGTTTTCATATCGTGCATAAAGCGTTCGACGGTCTGCGCAGCCTCATCAGGCTCAACATTAAAATGCGTGATGGCAAAATCCGTCAGGCGGGATGCGGTGGGTTGCTTAATGTCTTTGCCCAGCAGGACAGCGGAGAGCTGGTCTCGAAAATCCCAGTAATTAACCGGGGTGCCGTGCAGGGATTGTTGACGTAGCGCGGCACCGTCGATGAGGTTGGCAGAATCTGTGCCATACCCTGCATTTAACCCCGCACCCAACTCTGCACCGAGGGCTTTGGTTAAATCCAGCCCCTGACTGCCCCAACATTTAGCTAACACACCAAAGGGAATGGTGGATGCGGTAGGCACCTGTGAATTAACCGGGGTTTTGCTCATGCCGATATTGGTCCAGCGCACTTTTGTCACCAGTGAGCGCTTAGCGTGTGTTTCGGGGTCAATGTCAGTGGCTTTTTCCAGTACCGCTCCCCCGACACTCGGATACCAACGTTGCGGGGGATTAACACCGGTGATTGAATTCCAGAACTGATTGGCTTTATCGGCGGCTGGGCCTGAGCCACTGAATATCTGGCCCTTAACAAAGGTACGATTACCATCGACCCTGACATCCACCGGACGCCCAATTTCATACAGGTTGTAATCGCTAATACCGGCTTTAGCTCCGACCTGAGTTAAATGATCCAGGTCAATATTGCCGTATTGTAGGTAATAGGCGGCGGAGGCTTCCAGGGCTTTTGACAGCACCACTTCGTTTTGCTGATCCAGTGCTTCATTAGAGGCTTCAAGGTATATGAATCGCTCTCCCCCCTCTTCTACCGGGGTTGCTTTTAGCATCTGGGAGATGCAGATAAATTCGGGAATCGTGTGTGAGGCGTTGTTCATGGTTGAAGTGTGGTGTCACGACTGTGACAGGGTAAACATCGACACATGTGACAATGGAATATAAGGCAAAATTAGTGCAGTATTGGCAATCACATTAGGAACTAAAACAACAAACAGGATTTATTAATTGTGAATCAGCTTGAAATATCGGAAGTCGTCGCGTCCACCCACTTAAAATCACCACTTGATCTGGCTTTGGAAGAATCGGTAAAACGGGCCAATAAACTGGACCAGGATATCAAAACAGCAAAAGCTGATGGTAAGGATGTTACGGGTAAGGAACTGGCATTTAAAATCAAAGAAAATGCTAATCTAAATAATATGGCCGCACTCCAAGGGCGGTTAGATACATACCGTGATAAAGCAAATAAAATGAATCAAAATGAAAAAGATACAGAATCTTATAAAAGTAATAATTCAACAATTTTAGGACTTCATCTTACTGCCGCAGGCAAATTTAAGCCAAGCTCATACTGGGAAGCTCACCACCTTATATGTACAAAACATCCAAGTCATGCCGCAAGCAGGGCTATCTTGTTTGCCGATAAGATGAAATACGCAATTAATGACCCTGATAATGGTTGCTGGTTACCCAAAAAACACAAACACGCATTAAATACTCAATTCAAAAAAGCAGTAGGCCATCAATACATCCATACGTTAGAGTATGCAAGATGGATCAATTTAATAGTATCAGGTCCTGGAATACAAACTAAAACAGACCTCAAAATGCAGTTGAAAATAATAGAGTTAAAGCTAATTAGCGCGACAACTGCACTGAACAAAAATATCCTGACTCCTAAAGGGCAGGAAGATTTAAGATTCTCTATTTAGGTATTTAACATTGAAAAATATTTATCGCATAACAATTAATTCAAAAGATTATATGAGTTTTGCAATTGAAAACTATGAACTTAGAGATAAGATGGGTGGCGAATTTGATATTCAGTCTTTTGGAAAAAGCCAGAAAAAAATATGGAAAACACCTACGGGTATGTTCCTGTCCTCAGATACAGGTTCAGTAAAAATTCCAGACATCACAGACTGGGTTCCGTATGTCTTGGTATTTAATCAAAAAGCCTACGAATTACTCTCTAACTACCTAACTCAATACGGGGAAATGCTTGAAGTTAATATTGAATCTAATAAATATTACATTTTTAATGTTATGAAAATGTTAGATGACAAAACCATAAATTACGATAAAAGCCAGAAGGCTGTATTCGAAGGTAAAGAAGTCGGCGTAAAAAGACTAACGTTCAATACTGAATTAATTGATGATGATATATTGATATTCAAGACTTCATATAATCATGGAGGGCACTTATACTGCAGTGACAAATTTAAAAACCTGATAGAAGAACTAAAACTAACAGGTATAACATTTGATACTATGCTTGCGATTGATCCTTTAGAGGGATTAGAAGACTTCAAAACGGATCTAGACTTGATCTGACAATTCAGCCTGGAAGTGGGTGTCTCAAAACACCACTTAGCCGTCATTTAGTAATTTCTTATATAGATTCCTGTATTAACCGAAACTTGACCACGAAGATTATATGGTAGGCTTCTGAAAACGACCCAAAGCAGCCTTACATAATTAGTCTAATATAATATAGGTTAGCACCGCATTGACATTAATATAGTATGATAAAAAAGCAAGGAGGAGTCATAACATGAATATGGAGTCAGCAAGAACAGTTCTCACCGCGTTCAATTACGCAATTGAGCAACAAACTGATAATAAACTCAGTCCAAAAAAAGCCAATCGGCTGGCTGCCATATTGGGTTATAGTGAAAAGGACCTGTATACATTGGCCGAGTCACTTCGAGAACAAGATCTGCTCGAAATCCAATGGGGTGGTAACATTTCACTTACTCAAAAAGCTATCGAATTTTTACAACCCAAAACTACAGCGAACAGCATTCATCTCGAGCCTGGTGCGATTTATGCACCTAATGCTGAAAAAGTATTAGGTCACGGAGCAGCCGATCACTCTATTAGCGGTGTTGAGACTGGTGGCGGAAATTTTAACGTTGGAGATAATAACACTGTTAGCCCCAACAATCCGATAGACCACCAACAAATGCAGGAATTCTTGTCTGCATTGGTAGGACAACTGGATGAAACTAATAAAGCCAAAGGTGAAGCATTACAACGATCGATCACTGAAATCAGTCATCATCTTGAACACCCAATTACATCTGAACAAAAACCTGTAGTTGAAAGCGAGCTAAAAAAAGCGAATGGCATGCTTAAACAATTGGGAGAATCATCTAAAAACATTCATGAGCTGTTGCCTTATTTGCAAGTGGCGGGCACCTGGCTAGGTGTTACAGCAGCAAAATTGTTTAGCTGAGAAACTTTGCAATGACTGACGACGAAACACCCTATTTCCCGCTGACATTAGGCATTGAACTCGAACTTGAAGTACGTAATAAGCACGCTGAAGACACACGTAAAAATGATATAGGAAGTCAATACCCGCCGACCTGGCATGAGGGAATCGATGTCACTCACCGTGAAAAAAAGCTTGAGCAACTATCGGAGGGAAAGGTCTTCCAGGATATTCTTAACACTACAGACACATCAAAATCCTGGTATATCATCGGTGAGCCCGGTGCAGGTAAATCCCGACTCCTGAGTGAGTGGTTTTTACGTGCTGTTGAACATGACAGGCAGTTTTTAGGAGGGCAATTGCCGCTTCTGATACCACTGAGGAATTTGCATCAGGAGCACATTAAAGAGTTACTCAAGACCGGGCAGCCTCGTTCGAACCTTGATCGTCTATGGGCAATTGCCTATGAAGTGGCTGTCTCACTTGGTCACCCAATTTCAGAGACAATAGATTGCAGAGTTCAGCCTATCTGGTTACTGGATGGTTTAGACGAACTGCCTGATGACTGTTGGAAAGCCAATGTTAACCTTCTTGGGCAAGTCCTCCAACAGCTGCCAGGTAAAAAAGTATTAAGTTGTCGAACAGCGATCTACCAATATAGAGAACTCAGGAAGCAGTCACAGGACCAATGTTTTGAAATTATGTTTTTATCCAAAGCTGAGCAAACGGCGTTTTTAACATTAGTAATGGATGATTCAACTGCTGCTGAAAACATCACACAGCAATTACAAAGCCGCTCACCGTTATCTTATATCACAGGTCGTCCGTTGATATTGCGCGAAGTGGCAGCATTAGCATCTGATCCGAATACAGATAGCACTGCTTTACTTAAACAAACTAACAATCGTGCTCAGCTTTACAAACTGGTTACCGATCGTCGTTGGATAGATAAAGTTAAGCCCGTGTTTCCTAAACAGCTACAACTAGTACAACTCAAAAAGCAGGTTGAAGAATTATTGGCGAAACTGGCTGAACGCATGTATAGCAACGGTTATGAAGGAACTATCACTCTGACGATCGAAGAATATATAGACTTGCTTAATAATTACGGGGGTATCGATTCCGAAGTCGATAAAGCTATACAATTATCAGGCATTCTTAGATTGAATACACATGCAGAATCCGTTGAGTTTTTACACCTCACCTTTCAAGAATATCATCTAGCAAAATACTGGATAAACAGTAATAAAAAACTGTCTGAACTGCTCGATACTTATTGGGAGCAGCCGCGATATGAAGAAGCGCTGGCCTTGTACATTGCAATACAATGGGAAACTGATACACGATCAGATTGTCGAGATACCATACTGATGTTTCGTGAACGCTGGTTAAAAACACATCGACATAAACCAACCGTATTATGGGGAAAAGGTCGCAGTCCATTGCGATCGCTTTTTGTATTGCTAGGGCGCAGTGCCATTGATCTCTCTGATGAAGTAGACCTCGTCTCTATCTTCGTTGGGAAAATTAAAAATCAGCAAGACACAGAATCTGGGTATAAAACTGCAATCACTGCCTTAGCACTTGCCCCCGTCGAGGTTATAAATAACCTAGCGAATGACCCGGATGATGGTGTTCGTAGTGGTGTCGCCAGGAATCCGGCGACCCCAGCTGAGGCGCTGAATGGGCTTGCGAATGACCCGGATGATGATGTTCGTTGGCGTGTCGCCGGGAATCCCGCGACCCCGGCTGAGGCGCTGAGGTGGCTTGCGCATGACCCGGATGTTCTTATTCGTAGTTGCGTCGCCGAGAATCCCGCGACCCCGGCTGAGATGCTGAAGATGCTTGCGAATGACCCGGATGATGGTGTTCGTGATAGTGTCGACTGGAATCCCGCGGCCCCAGCTGAGGTGCTGAAGGGGCCTGCGAATGACCCGAAAGATGATGTTCGTAGTGATGTCGCCGATAATCCCGCGACTCCGGCTGAGGTGCTGAAGGGGCTTGCGAATGACCCGGATGATGGTGTTCGTAGGCGTGTCGCCGGGAATCCCGCGACCCCGGTTGAGGCGCTGAAGGGGCTTGCGAATGACCCGAAAGTTAGTGTTCGTAATAATGTCATCTGGAATCCCACGACCCCGGATGATGGTGTTCGTATGCGTGTCACCGGGCATCTCGCGACCCCGGCTGAGGCGCTGAGGGGGCTTGCGAATGACCCGAAAGATGATATTCGTAGGGGTGTCGCCGGGCATCCCGTGACCCCGGCTGAGACGCTGAAGGGGCTTGCGAATGACCCGGATGATGATGTTCGTAGGCGTGTCGCCGGGAATCCCGCGACCCCGGTTGAGGCGCTGAAGGGGCTTGCGAATGACCCGAAAGTTAGTGTTCGTAATAATGTCATCTGGAATCCCACGACCCCGGCTGAGGTGCTGATTGGGCTTGCGAATGACCCGGATGATGGTGTTCGTATGCGTGTCACCGGGCATCTCGCGACCCCGGCTGAGGCGCTGAGGGGGCTTGCGAATGACCCGAAAGATGATATTCGTAGGCGTGTCGCCGGGCATCCCGTGACCCCGGCTGAGACGCTGAAGGGGCTTGCGAATGACCCGGATGATGATGTTCGTAGGAGAATCGCCGATAATCCCGCGACTCCGGCTGAGGTGCTGAAGGGGCTTGCGAATGACCCGAATGATGATGTTCGTAGGAGAATCGCCGGGCATCCCGCGACCCCGGCTGAGGCGCTGAGGGGGCTTGCGAATGACCCGAAAGATGATGTTCGTAGGCGTGTCGCCGGGCATCCCGTGACCCCGGCTGAGACGCTGAAGGGGCTTGCGAATGACCCGGATGATGATGTTCGTAGGAGAATCGCCGATAATCCAGCGACTCCGGCTGAGGTGCTGAAGGTGCTTGCGAATGACCCGGATTATAATGTTCGTTTGTATGTCGCTTGGAATCCCGCGACCCCAGCTGAGGTGCTGAAGGGGCTTGCGAATGACCCGGATTATAATGTTCGTAATGGTGTCGTCTGGAATCCTTCTACACTTCTTGAAGATCTTTTAACATAGGTAATTAACAAGTATCGATATTTGCTGTTGCATTGAACGATTAAAGAAAATAAACAGTACACCCATAGATTAGACGACACACTGGCGTAAAAATTTATGACAGTAATTCTATTTATGTAATAACTCTTTATAAATTCATAATAAAATAATTTTTGACATCCAAACTAGTTGGACATATATCTATTCTAATTACTGATTAGTATCACTTTTATTAACAAATATTCTTTATACAAAAAAGTTTGTTTTTAAATATGTATATCAACATCAAGAAGGTATAAATAACGGCATGTTTAATGCTGCCGATTTTTGGGTCAGAGTAAAAACTCTTATGGTCTATTCTTGGTCCAGACTGTGTGAAAACCCAATTCACGATATAATCACGTTTTCCAATTAATGGTTCATTATATGAGCGATTTCATAGAAGGCGAAGCGCGAACACAAGCCACATTGT
>Ga0316209_1001108_pt1 | contig 32105 bp, 30 predicted proteins | sample 6monopyrite_MG_FD_204945 | JGI IMG/M metagenome (GOLD analysis project Ga0316209, IMG submission 204945) | Microbial mat bacterial communities from mineral coupon in-situ incubated in ocean water Damariscotta River, Maine, United States -... | ecosystem: Environmental > Aquatic > Marine >...
AAATGATTTTAGCGCCGCTAGTTTTCATCACATATGGACTGATACCGTCATATCTGGATCATCTCTAGATAAAAATTATATCGTTGAAACATTACCGTTAGTTGTCCAAAGATGCTTGCTTATGACAACTGACCCAGGTGACTTGGTGCTCGATCCAACTTGTGGGTCAGGTACTACCGCTTACGTTGCTGAGCAATGGGGGCGTCGCTGGATTACCATTGATACGTCGAGAGTTTCTCTCGCATTAGCGCGTGCACGGGTGATGGGGGCTCGTTACCCCTATTATCTGTTAGCTGATACCTATGAAGGTCAGCTAAAAGAAGCGGAAGTTGCTCGCACAATACCTTCCTCTGCGCCTACCTATGGTCGTATCTCTCAAGGGTTTGTTTACGAGCGTATACCTCACATCACACTTAAAAATATTGCTAACAACGCTGAGATTGAAGTGATCTGGGAGCGTTTTCAGCCAGAGCTGGAAGAGTTGCGCAGTCAGTTGAATAGTCTGCTCGGTACAGAGTTCGAAGAGTGGGAAATTCCCAGAGAGGCCGGTACGCCCTGGAGTGAGGCTCATGCAAAACTTCATGCGGCAGTATTAAAGGCCAAGACAGATAGGAGTAAGCAGGCCGCCTTGGCCAAACTCAATAAGGCGATTAAACGCAACTACACGTTGAATGATCTGCCGGAGTCGCCAGTCGATCTATGGGATAACGAAGAGGCCATAGAGATACATAAAAAATGGTGGGAGTTGCGCATTGCCCGCCAGCAGGAGGTTGATGCCTCTATCGCTGCTAAGGCAGAGCAGGAGTATCTCTACGACAAGCCCTATGAAGACAAGAAGAAGGTACGGGTTGCCGGGCCTTTTACCGTGGAGAGCCTGTCGCCCCACCGTGCATTGGGTCTGGATGAAAACGATGAGCTGATCGACCCCATGGCGGACAGGGGGGATGAGTTTGCCGATACACAGGATTTCACCCATATCATCCTGGAAAATCTGAAGATAGCCGGAGTGCAGCAGGCCCACAAAGAAGACAAGATCAACTTCTCCTCTATCAAACCCTGGCCGGGTCATTTCATCTGTGCCGAGGGGCGCTATGTGGTGGGTGATGATGATTCTGGTATTGAGCGCCGGGCGGCGATCTTTATTGGCCCGGAGTTTGGTACCGTCTCCCGTCCTGATCTGGTCTCAGCCGCTCGTGAGGCGGGCGATGCCGATTTCGATGTGCTGATTGCCTGTGCCTTCAACTTTGAGGCCCATGCCACCGAGTTCGACAAGCTGGGGCGTATTCAGGTGCTCAAGGCGCGCATGAATGCCGACCTGCACATGGCGGCAGATCTTAAAGATACCGACAAGGCCAATCTATTCGTGATCTTTGGTGAGCCGGACATCGACATTCTGGACGTGGAGGATGATCAGATTCAGGTCAAACTTAATGGCGTGGATGTGTTCGACCCGAACAGTGGTGAGGTGCGTAGCGATAACGCCGATGGCATCGCCTGCTGGTTTGTGGATACCGACTACAACGAAGAGAGTTTCTTTGTCCGTCAGGCCTATTTCCTGGGGGCCAATGATCCCTATAAGGCGCTGAAGAATACCCTCAAGGCAGAGATCAACGAAGAAGCTTGGGAGTCGCTCTACAGCGATACCTCCCGTCCGTTTAATAAACCTTCATCGGGCCGCATTGCGGTCAAGGTAATTAATCACCTGGGGGATGAGGTGATGAAGGTGTTTGGGGTGTAGACCATGGAATTCAGAATTGCAGATACCTTTACCGACAGCCTGGGCAAGCTGACGGGGCAGGAACAAAAGGTTGTTAAGACAACGGCCTTTGATCTGCAAATGAACCCTGCTAGTCCCGGCTTGCGTTTTCACAAGCTGGAGAAGGTGAAAGATCCCAACTTCTGGTCGGTCAGCGCTAATATGGATCTGCGCATTATTGTGCATAAGACAGAGCAGAGCCTGATGCTCTGTTATGTGGATCATCACGATAAGGCCTACGACTGGGCATCCCGGCGTAAGCTGGAGACGCACCCCACCACGGGCGCAGCGCAGTTGGTGGAGCTGCGCGAAACGGTCAAAGAGATTACTGTGCCTGTCTACAAGCAGGATGTGGTCTACCCCGTAGCCAAGCCCCGCCCCTATGCCCAGATAGCTGAAGCCACACTACTCTCCTACGGTGTGCCGCAGGATTGGGTTGCTGATGTACAGCAAGCCGATGAAGATTCCATTCTAGACATCGCTGGTTATCTGCCTGCCGAAGCGGCTGAAGCGTTGCTGGAGATCGCTACCGGTGGTACACCACAGGTGGCACAGCCACTGCCTGCCGGGGCCAATCCATTCGATCATCCCGATGCGATGCGTCGCTTCCGTGTGATGAGTGACCTGGATGAGCTGAAGCTTGCGCTGGAGTACCCGTGGGACAAATGGACCATCTTCCTTCATCCCGCACAGCATGATTTGGTCGAAAAGGACTTTAGCGGGCCGGCGCGTGTCTCTGGTTCTGCTGGTACAGGAAAGACCATTGTCGCTTTGCACCGCGCGGTCTATTTGACGAGGAAGCACCCCGAGGCCCGTGTGCTAATGGCGACCTTTTCAGACATTCTTGCAAATTCCCTACGGGACAAATTGAAACGGTTGATCAGCGAGGAGCTGCGCCTGGGTGAGCGGCTGGAGGTCTATTCGTTCAAAGAGATTGGGATGCGCCAGTACACAGCTAACTTTGGCCGCCCCAGCTTGGCTACTGATGAGCGGATTAAGGATTTCATCGAGCAGGCATCCGCCAGACATAATTCATCTTACAGTCAGCGATTCCTCTTTAATGAGTGGTATCACGTGGTGGATGCCTGGCAGCTTGATTCCTGGGAAGAGTATCGGGATGTGAAGCGGCTGGGCAGGAAGACTCGTCTGAACGAAGATAGACGCCGACACCTATGGGATATTTATGCCGATGTGAAGGCAGCAATCAGTGAGGCAGGCTTGGTTACCGAGGCGGAGATGTTTACCCGCCTGGCGGAAAAGTTCGCGACGAACAATCGACCGGTGTTCGACTACGCCATCATTGATGAGGCACAGGATATCTCCATCTCCCAGTTGCGTTTTGTCGCGGCATTGGGAAACAATCGCCCCAATAGCCTGTTTTTCTCCGGCGACCTTGGTCAGCGTATTTTCCAACAGCCGTTCTCCTGGAAGTCGTTGGGTGTCGATATCCGTGGCCGTTCCAGCACCTTGAAAATCAACTACCGTACCTCTCATCAAATCCGCAGGCAGGCAGATTTGTTGCTAAATAACGAGATCATTGATGGCGATGGCAACGTGGAAGGTCGCGACGGGACAATCTCGGTGTTTAATGGCCCGGCTCCGGTAATTCGCCTGGCCGAGCATGAAGATGCCGAGCGGGACATTGTTGCTGAGAAACTAAACGAGTTTGTTAGCGATGGCATTGAGCCACATGAGATTGGTGTGTTTGTGCGTTCCGAAGCCGAAATAGAACGTGCCGGCGCAGCCATCAAGCGAGCTGACTTGCCCATCAACGTGATGAACCGGCGCATGGAAAGTGTCGTCGGGAAAGTTTCTCTCAGTACCATGCATCTGGCCAAGGGCCTGGAGTTTAAAGCTGTGGTGGTGATGGCATGCGATGATGACATTATCCCGCTGGAATCGCGTTTGTCATCGGTGTCTGATGATGCCATCGACCTGGAAGAGGTGTACGACACCGAGCGCCATCTGCTGTATGTGGCCTGCACACGGGCAAGAGATCATCTGTTGATTACAGGTGTGGAGCCGGGGTCTGAGTTTCTTGATGACCTGAATCAGTGAGCACAAGATTGCGTTAGAAACTCCCCACTTTCCACAATAACTATCTAAACAGAAAACTTTGCTTTTTCGACCAAATATCAAAATGAGGTAGCGAGAAATTTGGCTATATATAGCCAAATTTCTCGGTCTTCTTGAAACTTTTTTAAAGTCTCTCTGAGGACTGTTTTTTCCAGGTTTACCTTGGCTGGTTATATCTAACCAAAATTTCCAAACTTTTGACTTGTTGCCAATCCCCCGCTTTGTACCGCCTATATATAACCAGAAAATAGCCTGAGGTCCTGTTACCTAGTGACTCAGGGCAGCAAAATCTTCATGCCCTGCAAAGGGTCAACCTCCAGCGCTTCGCAGTAGAGGGTGTATTCGAACACATCCAACCTGCGCTCCATGATCTCTACCTTCTGCACAAAGGAGTGCGGCTCGTCCAGTCGGCTGGCGAGTTCGCGCATGCTGATGCCTTGATCTTCTCTGGCCCGTTTCAGCCACTTGATCAGACTTGCATATTTTGAGGACGTGATAGCCTTTTGCATATGTACCGATTATTGGTACGATTGGTCGATGTACCCAAAATCGGTACATCGCGTTTTCACGTAGGGAAATCAGAATTTCGGTGGGGAAAAGAAGATGCGAAGAGCGTTATTGATGGTTGTGGGTTTGGGGTTGTTGGCCGGTTGCGGCACGGTGCCGGTGAAATATGACGCTAAGGCGTCTTATGCCATGAATGTGGCGAGGGCGGCCAATCTTGATGCTGAACTCAAGGATGCTGAGGTGCCCCAGGAGACCATGGACAGCCTCGGTGATTCGGCGGCTTACGGTTTTGCCTATGCGGCATCGGGCTATAACGCGCCAGTAAAAGGGTTTACCCCGACTTCCGCAGCTGCGATGAATTTTGCGTCATGGCTGTTAACGCCAGAGGCGAAGTCAGCCCGCAATCACCTTGTTGCCTGGATGCCTGAGGAGCTGGCCGGCGATGACCCGGTGAATCGGCTCGCTGGAATTTTGCTAGAGGCTTCTCAAAAGGCGGCCCATGAGCTGGGGTACACCACGGAAGATATCGTCTTTGAAAAGAATGGTGCCAAGCCAAAGATTGTTGGTGTATCACTCCTCAAGAGTGGTGGTGACGTGTGTGCGACCAATGAGGGGCCTACTGTCTGTTGGGTTGCCTTTGGTGTGGAGAAGCCACGGCACATCAAACATACACCAGAGCTGGTTGAGTTTGGGGGGAACAGCTACTTCTTTGATCCCTCCAAATCGTTCCGCAGCTATTTCATGTTCCCCAAGGAGAACCACGGGCTGGATGAGCTGGAGGTGCTACTCAAAATCAGCCAGCACTCACCCGAGTGGCTCTATTTCTATGCCGCACCCAAGAAGATCCGTGTTGGCAAGGAGCAGCCCATAGCGATCCCTCTGGTCATCCATCAAGGCAAGGCGCACTACTTTGTAAGGCCTTCCAGTGGTGCGCAGTGAGTAATGACTATGAAACTAGCGTTGATACTTACGTTGTTGCTAATTGGGCTGCCTACGTTACTTGGCATTAAGAGCGCGGTTGCTGTTCTGTTATTAGGATCTATTACTGGGCTATGTCTTTGGATCAATGCTAAGGCGCGTGGGCAATATAAAGGTAATTCGAAGCAAGCTACATTTGAGTGCCTTCGAACAAATGATGAATATACTACCCCAGGCACAGTCTTTGATGACGCCTTAGCACCCGAAAGTCCATTTAGATCACATGAAGATAATTTTAAAAACGAGTGATATGTTTGCCTGAATGTCTCGTTCTAGACTTCTCGCTCTCTAGGGTAACTATCTAACCTAGGGGAATTTTTTCTGAACTATATGGGCGGTGTTTTTCAGAGGTTTTGCCAAGCTAGGTTATATCTAGTCGAATTTATGTTTTCTTTGAAAATTACCTGGGACTTGGTTGGATATTCCTTTCAGAGATCAAAGGCATTCTGGTTATATCTAACCGAGATTATCTTTTTTCAGGCTTTTACCAGAGAGCTATATTGATCCGATTATATATAACCAGATTTACATCGTGAAATTTTAGGAGGGCTGTCAGATGATCTACCTGATGTTGGGGTTGCTGCTGGGGGTTGCGGTGATAATGATGGGCCTTATAGTAATGGCCGAGAGGGATAGTAAGGTGGAGGATGACGCTAAGGATGAGCGCCACGCTTGATGCTAAGGTATCTTAGCATTGAAGCCCTAAAGCGCGTCGTTGATAGGACAAAGAATCGAATTGGGAGTAATGCGTATGGAGCATGTATCAACCCCATACTACCTGGCGGATCTCGATGGGAATTTGAGATTTACCGAGCAGGGGCGAAAAGAACTGGCGCCTTATTTTGCAATGGCTGGAATAGATATTCGTACCGTTAAAACGGTATCTGAGTATCAACGGGCAAGGGAGATAGCGTCACCTTACTTCATGGCTTGGCTGGCGCGGCGTACGACTGAGTGGGGAGATAGCTATCAATTCAAGCTGCTGAAGTCAGTCACCTTAGGGGCGCCAGTTGGTGGTGATCAAGCTTTAAATGAACTGGATAAGGATTTCTAACGATACAAACCATCGGGCCAATCGGGGCATTATCGGGCCACTTTTAACGGGAACGGCTGGGAACGAGGTTGACTGGGTGGGAATTTAATTTACTATTTTTCATGGCGTTAGCGCATAAGTAGCTGAACCGAAATGAGAGGAATTCGCCCTCCGGAGGCAGAGGCATCGAAAAAATGGCGCGGTTTTAAGTAGTAAAACAGCCTCCGGATTTTGAAATTTAAAGACTGTTTCAAAATCTTCTATACCTTCTAAGTCTTTGATAAATAAAGCGCCCGTAGCTCAGCTGGATAGAGCGCCACCCTCCGGAGGTGGAGGCCAGAGGTTCGAATCCTCTCGGGCGCGCCATCTTCTATTTGCCTCTTTGGGACAATTTTGGGACACTCAGAATCATCTGGGACAGTTCTCTATTGTTTTAAGGAGGTTGTTATGGCGACGATCAGCAAACGGGGCGAAGGTCAGTGGCAAGCTAAAGTTCGCAAGCGTGGTTACCCTGTTCAAAGCAAAACGTTCTCCACCAAGGCCATGGCGGCAACTTGGGCGCGCAATGTCGAATCCGAAATGGATCGCGGTGTGTTTCTCTCTACTTCTATCGCTGAAACAACCACCCTCACCGAACTCATCGACCGCTATCTTGAAGAAGTAGCCCCAACTAAAAAGTCTGAAGCGGATATCCGTGTGCGGGGCAAGCTGCTCAAAAACAAACTGGGTGATCGAGTACTTGCAGCCATCACTCCGCTCACCGTAAAAGAGTTTCGCGAGGAACGGCTGGAAACGGTTAAGGGTGACACTGTGCGCAAGGAGATGTCCCTGCTTGGTCGAATTCTCAAGCTTGCCCAGCAGGAATGGGATATCTATCTACCCCGTGGCAATCCAGTCGATTCTGTTGCTATGCCACCCAAGGGGAAAGGTAGAGATCGCCGCTTGGAGCCTGGTGAGGAAGATAAATTAATCAAAGCCGCCAAGGAATACGGTGGCTTCATTGAAGACATCATTATCCTGGCGCTGGAAACAGGCGCTCGCCGTGGTGAGTTAGCCAATCTTCAATGGGCAAATATCAACTTCAATAAATGCACCGTGATTCTTCGCGATACTAAAAACACAGATGATCGCGAAATACCGCTTTCATCCAGAGCATTGGAAGTGATCAAGCGCCAGCCGCGCCATATTACTGGGTTTGTGTTCCCGATACGGGGGGACTCCATTACCAAAGCCTTCAGTCGTGTGTGCAAAATTGCGGAGATAACTGACCTACGTTTCCACGACCTGCGCCACGAAGCCACCAGCCGTTTCTTTGAAAAAGGCTTCGAGACCATGGAGGTATCCGCTATCACTGGCCATAAGGATTTGGCGATGCTCAAGCGCTACACCCACCTTAAAGCAGAAGATCTGGCCAAGCGATTAGGATAGATTTCTCTGTAACGCCAATACTGCAAATATTTTCTTGACGAGCATGAGTTGTATGCTAGACTGTTTTCAATATAAAACAGAAATGGCGTTACTGTAATTGTGAATGTTTTGCTAAAAGAAATTGCAACTGTCTCTGTAGGAAACACTTTTAGGAGCAAGTTGCAGACAAATCCCGAAGGAAATGCGCAAGTCATTCAAATGAAAGATTTGAATGACTGCAATGAGTTGGATTTTGAGCATTTGGTAAAAATCGAAATGCCCAAAATCAAACCTTCGCATGTTGCAAGGAAAGGGGATTTGTTATTTCGCACGCGCGGCCAAACGAATACAGCTGCAATTGTTGGGACAGATATAGAAAATGCAGTGGTGGCAGCGCCGTTATTGCGGGTGCGATGCAAGACAGATTTGGTGGCGCCGGAATACTTGTGTTGGTTTATCAATCAGCCTGAGTCCCAAGCTTATTTTTCAACATTGGCGACGGGTTCAGGTATACGCCAAGTGGGGAAACAAGTGCTAGAGAGCTTGCAAGTTATATTGCCACCACTGGAAAAACAAAAGCTTATCGCTGAACTTGCCGGGCTTTGCAGTCGGGAGCAACAAATTCTCCTGGAATTGGCAAACAAACGGCCAAGTTTAGTAAACAGAATTCTGATGCAAAGTGCGTTGGAGTCTCAAGGAGGCGGAATTGCACCTTGAGTAAAGGTGAGCGGAAGAGGTGTTGCAGCACTTCTCCCGCTCAGAGTCTTAATGAAAAAACTCTATTTGGAGAAATAAGTATGAGCATTAATATTGATAATTACAACTACGAAGGCCCTTTTGGGGATACTTCGCAACTGAAAAATCAGTCGGGTGTATATGTGATCTTGGGGCGAAGCTCCAATGCGCACGATTGGAATGTGGTAGATGTTGGTGAATCTGCGACAGTGCGTGACCGGGTGGAAAATCATGACCGATCGGCCTGCTGGAAACGGCAGGGGCACAGTCAGCTGCAAGTTGCAGCCTATTACTGCAACGAGCGTGAGCGTATGCAACTAGAGCAACAATTGCGCAAGCAGTTCAAGCCGCCTTGTGGTGATCGTTGATGTATTTGGCGGGGTGAAAGCCCCGCCACTTTTGAAATTAGGAGCAAGAGTAAATGGGTAAAATCGACCAAAAAGACATCAACAACGCTGCATGGGCGGCCTGCGATACCTTCCGCGGCGTGGTCGACCCTGCGCAATACAAAGATTACATCCTGGTGATGTTATTCCTAAAGTACATCTCCGATGTCTGGAATGATCATTACGAGGAGTACCGCAAACAATACGGCGATAACGATACCCGCATTCGCCGCAAGCTGGAGCGTGAGCGCTTCTTGCTGCCCCAAGGCAGCAGCTTTTATGATCTCTATGAACAACGTAGCGAAGCCAATATCGGCGAGCTGATCAACATCGCGCTAGATGCAGTTGAAACCGCCAACAAGGCCAAGTTGGAAGGCGTGTTTCGCAATATCGATTTCAACTCAGAATCTAATCTGGGCAAAACCAAAGACCGCAATCGCCGCCTCAAAACCCTGCTGGAAGACTTCAACAAACCTGCACTGGACATGCGTCCCAGCCGCGTCTCTGAGGACGTAATCGGCAACACCTATATCTACCTAATAGAACGTTTCGCATCCGATGCCGGTAAAAAGGCCGGGGAGTTCTATACCCCACACAAGGTATCTGAGCTGGTGGCAAGGCTATGCGACCCTAAGCCCGGTGCCCGCATATGCGACCCCACCTGCGGCTCGGGTGGTCTGTTGATCGAAGCGGCTCGCGTGGTGAACGACCGCAACTACGCCCTATTTGGCATGGAAGTCAACGGCAGCACCTGGGCGCTGGCGCGCATGAACATGTTCCTGCACGGTGCTGACTCCGCCCGTATCGAATGGTGCAATACTCTCACCTCCCCGGCCCTGGTGGAAAATGATCGGTTGATGAAGTTCGACAACGTAGTGGCCAACCCTCCCTTCTCGCTGGATAAATGGGGTGCCAGTGATGTGGAAGAGGATATCTACAACCGCTTCTGGCGCGGCTTGCCGCCCAAGTCCAAAGGCGATTACGCCTTTATTAGCCACATGATCGAAGCGGCAGTGGAGAAAGAGGGCCGAGTCGCCGTCGTCGCCCCTCATGGTGTGCTGTTTCGTAGTGCAGCTGAAGGCCGCATCCGCCAAAAATTGATCGAAGACAACTTGCTGGATGCCGTCATCGGCCTGCCTGGCAATCTCTTCCCTACCACCAATATTCCGGTGGCGATCATGATCTTCGACCGCTCCCGTGAAAAGGGCGGCGCCAACGAAAAACGCAAAGATGTACTGTTCATCGATGCCAGCGGCAAAGAGAACTTCCAGTCCGGCAAGAATCAAAACACCCTGCTGGATGCGCACCTGGATCAGATCGTTGAGGCCTATCGTGCCCGCAAAGAGGTAGAGAAATATGCCCACGTCGCCGACTTTGCCGAGATTAAAGAGAACGACTTCAACCTCAATATCCCCCGCTATGTGGATACCTTCGAGGAAGAGCTGGAGATCGATATCGATGAAGTGCAGAAAGAGATCGACACCCTGGAGGCAGAGCTGGTACAGGTGCGTGGCCGTATGAGTGAGCTGCTTAAGGAGGTGGTGCGATGAAGGATATAGTTAAGCAGCACCATGAGACTTTCGAGGGTATAAGGCGGGAAAATGAGTACGGGGAATCGTATTGGATGGCCCGCCAGCTCGGTAAGGTGTTGGATTATGCTGAATACCGGAATTTCCAGCCGGTTATCGCAAAGGCCAAAAAATCGTGTAAAAACAGTGGGCAAGAGATAGAGGACCATTTCGTGGAGATGCACGAGATGGTCAATATTGGATCAGGTGCAGAACGCTCTATGCCCTCTTATGCCCTCTCCCGTTATGCTTGTTACCTCATTGTGCAAAACGGGGAACCCAGCAAACCTGTCATTGCGAACGGCCAAACCTACTTTGCGATGCAGACCCGCCGCCAGGAGTTAGCGGATGATCAAAAATTTCAACAATTACAAGAGGATGAAAAACGTCTTCTACTGAGAAATGAGCTAACAGTACATAACAAAAAGTTGGTGAAAACTGCTCAGCAAGCTGGTGTAGAGAGCAATCTCGACTTCGCTATATTCCAGAACCACGGTTACAAAGGGTTGTATGGAGGCTTGGATGCCAAGGGAATTCATAAGCACAAAGGCTTGAAGAAGAGTCAGAAAATCCTCGATCACATGGGCAGTACGGAACTTGCTGCCAACCTATTTCGCGCTACACAAACCGAAGAGAAACTGCGGCGGGAAGAAATCAAAGGAAAAAGCAAAGCCAACAAGGCCCACTATGAAGTGGGGGCGAAAGTACGCCAAACCATCCAAGAGCTGGGTGGCACCATGCCTGAAGACCTGCCTAAACCAGAGAAAGGCATCAAGCAACTGCAAGGTCGCCAAAAGAAGCTGGAGCGTGATGAATGAGGGCTGCTGGGAAATACCAATTTGTTGATCTCAACAAATTGGTTTGTATTTCATCGCCATCGCAACTTGTAAGTAATGCTTACAAGTTGGAGAGTCTTCTGGTTGGAGTTTCTAAATGACTACACAAGTATCTTTACACTCCTTGGATGAGGAACAGCTCCCAGATGACTGGAAACTGTTACCAGTAGGAAAGCTATTGCTGTCTAGCCAGTATGGAACCAGTACAGCAATTTCCGAAGATGGCAATGTGACAGTAATTGGAATGTCCGAGCTACAAGAAGGAGAAATTAAACCCAGCAAAGGAACAAAAGTGCTGTTGTCCGAAAAAGACAAAGAGGCGCTAAGCTTAAATCGTGGAGATATTTTACTTAACCGGACCAATAGCTACGATTTAGTCGGTAAGGTTGGTATTTATGAGTCTGATGAAGAAGCAGTTTTTGCTTCGTATCTCGTTCGCCTGGAAGTTGACAGAAGTAAGGTTGTTCCTGAATTCTTGAATTTTTGGCTCAATAGTTGGCGGTGCCAAAAAACAATAAAAAGAATTGCTACACGGGCAATCAGTCAGGCAAATGTAAACCCGACCGAATTCAAAAAGCACTGCTATGTACCGCTACCTCCGATAGCTGAGCAAAAAAATATTGTATCCATATTCTCTACATTAGAGAGTTTAAGAAAAAAAACCGAACAACTCATCTCAGCTAAAGAGAAACAGTTCACCGCCCTAACGCAATCCCTCATCAGCAACCAATGCGGTAAAACCAAAGGCCGTTGGCCGGTAAAACATCTGGGTGATGTATTTACCGAACGCAGCGAAAAAAATCGCGGTGATTTGCCACTGCTTTCCATTACCCGTAGTGAAGGCATCATTCCCCATGGCGAATCGGGGCGCAAAGACAGCTCCAATAAAGACAAGGCCAAGTACTTGCGCGTCTGCCCCGGTGATATTGCTTATAACACCATGCGCATGTGGCAGGGTGTGTCGGCGCTATCCAAATTGGAAGGTATCGTCAGCCCGGCCTATACGGTCTGTATTCCGTCTGATGAATTACACGGTGACTTTGTCGCCCACTACTTTAAAACCCCGTGGATGATTCACCAGTTTTACCGCTATTCGCAGGGTTTAACCTCGGACACTTGGAACCTGAAGTTTCGCCACTTCCGCGAGATCAAGGCATCCATTCCACCACTGGAAGAGCAAATACAAATCGCCAACATCCTCAACACCGCCCGCGAGGAAATCAATCTGCTCAAACAACAGGCTGAACGCTATCGCCAGCAAAAACGTGGTTTGATGCAAAAACTACTCACCGGCGAATGGCGTGTTAGTGCAGGTGATGAAAAGGAGGCGGTTGCTTGAGTTATTCCAAGCCTTGGCGTTCTTATGATGAGCAATTGGATTTGCTGATTAGTCGCGGTCTGACCGTGACCGATAGGCCGCTGGCGTTGGAGTATTTGGAGCGGATTGGTTATTACCGTTTAAGTGGTTATCTCTACTCCTTTCGTGAACGTAGTGCGTTGTGTTGTCCACTGGAAAAGCCTGTGCTACGCAAGAAGTTTAAGCAGGGCGATACCGATCGTTTGGTGTTGGAGAATTATAAGCCAGGTGCCACTTTTAAACAGGCAGTGGATCTGTATGTGTTTGATAAAAGTCTGCGCCTGTTGGTGCTGGATGCCCTTGAACGGATCGAAATTGCGCTGCGAGTGGATATCAGTCATACCCTGGGCGAGAAAGATCAGTTTGCCTACCTAAAACCTGAGCTGTTCTTTGAGAAGTTTAGCCAGGAGATCAATTCGAAAACCGGACTGACCAAATATCATGATTGGATGTGTCGTCATGCTCAGTTAATTAACCGCTCCAAAGAGACCTTTGTTAATCACAATAAAAAGAAATATGGCCTGCCGCTGGCGATTTGGGTGGCTTGTGAGGTGTGGGACTTCGGCACCATGTCTACCCTGTTCGCCGGGATGAAGGAGGCGGACCAGGATGTCATTGCGCAAAAGTACGGTGTGAGTAATGGCCGGGTGTTTGCCAGTTGGTTGCGTAGCTTGAATTACATTCGTAATGTCTGTGCACACCATAGCCGTTTGTGGAATCGGAATGTGATTGATAAACCCCAGTTTCTTAACGAGGGAGAGTTGCCTTGGATAGATGGTTTTCGCCATGATGAACACGGTAAGGCCCGCCCGTTTCTCGTGTTTTGCATTGCTCGCTTTTTGTTGCAGCGGATCAATCCCTCTTCTTCCTGGGGAGAGAGAATGAAGACCTTTCTGCTAACGGATTTTCCCGACTTAGATCATTTGGGGTTGAATCTACAGGGCATGGGAGCCCCCGATGGATGGGAGGCTTGGGATTTATGGAGATAATAGCCTTAAAAAACAAGGGCATAAAAAAACCCCTTAGCAATGAACCCGCCGAAGCAAGCCCACCGAAAGGGGTCGTGTTACCGGTAATTATAGGCAGATCACTCAAAAACTCAAATTATTTTAGTTTTTTGGGGCCTGTAGGGAGGTGGGTATGAGCGAATCCAGCGCAAGTTACGGTCCCAAGGGGTTCCGTTTCAACGAGGAATATCTCTCCCAAATCCCCGCCCTGCAACAGCTGATTAAGCTGGGTTATGAATATCTCTCGCCCGAGCTGGCGTTAGCCGAGCGCGGTGGCCGTACCAGCAATGTATTGTTGGAGAATGTGCTGAGAGAGCAGTTGAAGGCGATGAACCGTATTCAGCACAAGGGTGGTGAGTATCTGTTTAGCGAGGAGAATATTCAGACTGCCATTCAGAAGCTGAAAAACATTAAATTCGATGGCCTGCAAAAAACCAATGAGGCGGTGTATGACCTGATTACCTTGGGTACGGCGCTGGAGCAGACCATCGAGGGGGATAGCAAAAGCTTTACCCTCAACTACATCAACTGGCGCGAGTGGGAGAAAAACGTCTTTCATGTGGTGCCGGAGTTTGCGGTGGAGCGTAACCGTAGCACCGAGACCGCCAGGCCCGACATTGTGCTGTTTGTGAATGGTATTCCGCTGGCGGTGATTGAGTGTAAGTCGCCCAAGGTCGAGGTTGAGCAGGCGGTTTCACAAAACATCCGTAACCAGGGTGATGAGTATATACCGCGCCTATTCAGCTCAGTGCAGTTGGTGATGGGCGTCAATAAGAATGCAGCCCAATACGCCACTACCGGCACACCGAAAAAGTTCTGGGGCGTGTGGAAGGAGATGGAGGATCGGGATTCATCCATTGAGCCGATAGTGAACCGTTCCTTGAGTGATGCGCAAAAGGGCTCGCTATTTTCCGGTGAGTTTGCCCCAGCGCGCGGTTTCTTTGATGCGCTTGAGTCAGAAGGTAGTCGCCTGCTCACGGAGCAGGATCGTTCGATACATAGTCTTTGCCGCCCCGAGCGGCTATTAGATCTAAGTTATCGATTTACTCTGTTTGATGGCGGCATTAAGAAGATTGCCCGCTATCAGCAGTTCTTTGTCATTCGCTCTACCCTGCGTCGGGTCAAACAACAAAACAGTGAAGGTCAGCGTAAAGGCGGGGTGATCTGGCATACCCAGGGCTCGGGTAAGTCGCTGACCATGGTGATGCTGACGCGGGCTTTGGCCTTTGATACAGAGATCAAAAATCCCCGCATTATGTTGGTGACGGATCGTGATGATCTGGATAAGCAGCTGGGTAACACCTTTACCGCCTGTGGCCTGAGTAAGGAGCGCGCTACCTCTGGGCGCAATCTGGTGAAACATCTCAAACACCAGGTGGGTATTATCACCACGCTAATTCATAAGTTCGATAAGGGTTGGGTCTCTGAGCGCTTTGTGGATGAATCGGCGGATATCTTTGTATTGGTGGATGAAAGCCACCGCACCCACTTTGGTTCGTTAGCGGTACGCATGCGGCAGATGCTACCCAATGCCTGTTACCTCGGATTTACCGGCACGCCGTTGCTGAAAAAAGAGAAAAACAATTTTGCCAAGTTTGGCGGTTTGATCGAGCCCCACTACTCCATTAAACAGGCGGTGAGTGATGAGGCGGTGTTGCCTCTGCTCTATGAAGGTCGCCATGTAGAGATGGAGCAAAACCAAGCCGCGATTGATTTGTGGTTTGAACGTCATACCTCTGGTTTAAGTAAGGAGCAAAAGGCTGACCTGAAGAAAAAATATGCCCGTGCGGAGATGCTCAATAAAGCGGATCAGGTGATCTATATGCGCGCCTTTGATGTGAGCGAGCATTACCGTGAAAATTGGCAGGGTACGGGATTTAAGGCGCAGCTGGTTGCACCGAACAAGGCCGCAGCTATCCGGTATCAGCAGTTTCTTAATGAGATCGACATCGTAAGTTCCGAGGTGATTATTTCACCACCGGATTTACGCGAAGGCCATGAAGAGGTAGATGACGGCCCCAGTGATGAAGTCGGTAAGTTCTGGGACAAGATGATGAAGCGCTATGGCTCTGAAGAGGAGTACACCAAGCAGATCATCAATCAATTTAAATTTGGCGATGAGCCGGAAATATTGATCGTGGTTAGCAAGCTTCTGACGGGATTTGATGCGCCGCGCAATACCGTGCTTTATCTCGCGAGTAAGCTTAGAGAGCATACCCTGTTGCAAGCGATTGCTCGTGTAAACCGATTGTATGAGGGCAAGGACTTTGGCTATATCGTTGATTACGCCAGCGTGTTGGGGGAGTTGGATAAAGCCTTGACCATGTATGAGGCCTTTGAAGGGTTCGATGAGGAAGATCTTGCCGGTACGCTCACTTCAATAAATGAAGAAGTGGCCAAACTGCCACAGCGTTATTCCGATCTTTGGGATCTGTTTAAAGAGGTGAAGAACCAACACGACGAAGAGGCTTTTGAAGTGCTGCTTGCCGATGATGCTTTGCGTGAAGAGTTCTATGAGCGCTTGTCTGATTACAGTCGTACCTTGGCGATTTCACTGTCGTCCGAGCAGTTTGTGATGGGTACGGACGAGCGCAAGCTGCGTAGTTATAAAAATGATCTAAAGCGATTCCAGAACCTAAAAGCATCGGTCAAACTGCGCTATGCCGAGGAGATTGACTACCGTGACTATGAACCAAAGATCAAGAAGCTGTTGGATACCCATATTCAGGCCAATGAAGTTATTCAGCTCAATGAGCCAGTTAATATTTTCGATCAAAATACCTTCAATCAGGTTAAGGAGTCGCAAGGGATCTATAGCACCAAGACCACTGCGGCCAAGGCCGATGCCATTGCTCATGCGACTAAGAAAGCCATTACCGAGCGTATGGAGGAAGATCCCGCTTTTTACACCAAGTTTTCCAAGCTAATTCAGCAGGCGATTGATGACTTTAAAGCCAAGCGACTATCGGACTTGGAATACCTGAATACGGTGACCGATATCCGCGACAAGATGACTGAGGGGAAACACGAAGGTTTGCCTGCGAAGCTGGATGGTTTTGAGCATGCACAAGCCTTTTTTGGTGTAGTGAAGCCCTCGTTCGATTTGTTGGCGTTGGATGATGCCCAGTGTCTAGACTTGGCGGCGGATGTGGCGTTACAGATTCAAACTATTCTTCAACAGCATTTAAAAGTGCAGTTTTGGGATGACGACGATGCACAAAAGCGCGTGGTGAATGAGATTGATGACTACTTGTTTGATGAGATCAAAGGTGAGCGTGGCGTAGAGCTTAGCCTGGACCAGATGGATGAATTGATCGAGCGTGTGATGCAGGTTGCTCGCCATAGGATGCATGACTGATGGAGGTTGTGCAGTATGGCAAACAGCAGATTGAGTTTGAGCTGATACGCTGTGCCCGGCGTACCATGGAAATTGCGGTATTGCCGGATAGCTCAGTAGTGGTCAAGGCACCCAATGCGACCGAGTTGGCAGAGATACAAAAACGTGTAAAAAAACGTGCGCGCTGGATTGTTCAGCAGATCAATTGGTTTAAACAGTTTTCTCCTGTGACGCCTCCGCGACGGTTTGTCGGCGGCGAAACGCATCTCTACCTCGGGCGGCAGTATCGACTCAAACTGTTTGAAGGTGATGCCGATCAAGTGAAATTGATTCGAGGTTTTTTTGAAGTAACGAGTGATAAGGCGCTCACTTCTACTTCTGTGCAGGCAATGTTAAATAATTGGTATCGAGCCAAAGCGGAACAGAAATACCATGAGCGCTTGGAAGTTTGTTGGCCCGCATTTGACCGGCTTAATCTACCAAAACCTAATTTGTCGATTCGATCCATGAAAACCCGCTGGGGTTCTCTGAGCAAAGGTGGCACTTTGACATTGAATATATCGCTCATACGTGCCCCGGTTGAGTGTATTGATTACGTGATCACCCATGAGCTTTGCCATTTGGTTCACCATGACCATAGCCCACGCTTTTATCAGCTACTGGAGAAGGTGATGCCGGAGTGGGAACGGCGAAAACACCGATTAGAATTGGCTTTGATTTGATTCGCGATTAGTTACCCCTAGGGGCAGTTATCCGGAATTTCCAGATAACTGAACTCTGCTCTAACTTATTGGTAATCAGCTCGTGGTTTGGGTGGTTAGTTTAAGTTGCCGCACAGCATGGCACATAATTTATGAGCTCAGAGCAAGTAGAAAATACAGCAAATAAGTTGTATTTCCTGCAGAATATTATAATTTAGCACCAAAAACAACTAATGTATTGTAATTTATTTGTTGAACAACACATTGGCTGTAACTACACTAAATACAACTTATTTGATGTAATGGTGCTGTCGTGAAGCTAATCCCCCAAATTAAAGCCCGCCGTCTCCAGCTTGGTCTTCAGCAGAAGGAGATGAAGCTGCGCATCGGGATGAATCAGCAGCAGTATCAACGTATTGAGGCAGGTGGGAATCCGCGTCTGGAGACGCTGGAGCTGGTGGCCGAGGGTCTTGAGGCTGAGCTGGTGTTGGTGCCGAAGGATAAGTTGCTCGAAGTGAAGGCTTTATTGAGAGATAGTACTAGAGGGCCAAGCTCGGCCGACGATGATAGTCATGAAGACCCATGGTCTGAGGTTTTATAGCCATGGCTATAGAAACCGTTGAGGTACTTAAGCTCAGCCTGCATGGGGTAACGGTTGGTTATCTCGCAGGCTATCAGGGCGGGCGAAATATTCTAGTATTTGATCCTGATTACGTAGTAAATCAAGATCGCCCTACCTTCACCCTCTCGGGTATTGTCGAGCACCCGGCAAGCGGTAAGGTTTATTCGGCACCTTGGATTCGCCAACAACGGTTGCATCCGGTGCTTTCAAACATATTGCCGGAAGGTGCATTGCGCGACTGGTTTGCCCAAGTGCTCAAGGTGCACCCGGACAATGAATTCCCTCTCTTTGCTCAGTTGGCCGCAGACCTGCCGGGGGCTTTGGTAGCTGAGCCGGTTGCTCCGGATCAGATCCCCGAAGGCGTGTTAGATCATCGTACCCAAGTGGAAGCAGTGCCAAGAATGGTGCTAGATGGCCGCCCACACTTTTCGCTGGCAGGGGTACAGATGAAGTTCTCTATGCATGAGGCCGATGGTCGATTCAATATCTCGCAGCCAGATAAATTGGGGGAATGGATCGTAAAGACGCCCTCCACCCGCCATCGGGACGTGCCGGTGAATGAATATACGGTGATGAAGCTGGCGGAGTTGGTTGGTGTAGACACCCCAGAGATAAAGTTAGTACAGCTAGATCATTTGCAAGATTTACCACCTATCAACCTACCGAGGGAGCAATTCGCCTATGCCATCCGCCGTTTTGATAGGGATGGGCAAGGTGGCCGTATCCATGCGGAGGACTTTGGCCAGGTGTTGTTCAAGTATGCTCACGAGAAATATGGCACTACAAACTTCGAGCAGATTGGAAAGGTGCTCTACCAGTTTACCGGCCATGGTTTGGCTAACGTACAGCAGATGGCGCGGCGACTGTTAGTGAATATCTTGCTGGGCAATGGCGATGCACATCTAAAAAACTGGAGCCTGATTTACCCGAATCGCATTACCGCAGAATTGGCTCCGGCTTACGACATTGTTTATACCCAGGCCTATATTCCGGGTGAATCACAGATATCACTGAATCTCGCTGGCAACAAAGATTGGTATACGATGAATATGGCGCATTTTGAGGCGTGGGCTAAATCAATTGGTGTGCCTTGGCGAGCGATTAAGCCTCATCTCGATGAGGTGATGGAAAAGGCTCGTAGCATTTGGCCTGACTACCTCGCTGATGCACCAATGAATGAGGAGCATAAACAGAATCTACGTGAGCATTGGAGTAAGTTACATGAAGACTTCAAAGTGATTTAATTTTGAAATAGTGTACTGTAAGGTCGCTTTACTCTTGGAATTAACGGCTTGATTTGTTGCTAAACTGCCAGTTCACTACCCGCCATCGCTACGGGAAATTAGCGATACCCTTGCCGAGTAATCGGCCCCTATGCACCTCGCAGGCTCGGTTTTAGGTGCTCGGTCTTTGACTGCGAGCCATATTCAATTGGTTGTTTAAATCTCTTTCAATCTTGGTCTATCTGACCATGCTCCCCTATTGATTGTGTCAGCGTATTTGCTCGTCTGTTGCAATCGTTATGCTACGCCCGTCTTTGTTGGGCGGCGTAGCCGTCCACAGAGACGGGCGTCCGGAAACTGGCGCAACGTCCTATCAATCAAGGCTTTTCTGGCGCAATGCGCTGATGCAAAAGCCTACAAAACCCCCGAATGCGGCGACTGGGCTAAGCCCTGCAACAGCCAGCACCTAACCTGCGATCTGTGCAATGCAGACCGTGCAGAGGTGCCGTGCCTTCGGGATTGAAACAGCCCTGCCGCTGCCGTGCGGCCCCTGGTCTTGGGTAATGACCAAAGCGCGACCGGCGCTCTACCCGGTTTAACACTTAACAGTCTGAAGGTATGACGATGGGCAAAGTCGGTGGCGAAAGAAATTTTGGATATGGCAAGCAGATGGCCTGGGCAGGCAAGAACGCCCTGGAGGATCGGTATGGTGATGGGCACTATGGAACCCAAGCGGCCCACGGTGACCGTTGGCAGCAGTTTTGCGATTATGCCCGCGATCAGGAGGTGCGGGACGTGCGCCAAGTGACTGAGGAGTTGGTCACGGCCTACGGCGAATCGCTGAAACAGCAGGTTGAGGCGAGTGAGATGGCGGTGAGCTACGCCCAAAACCTGCTCTCTTCAGTCAACGTGGTGCTGGAGACCATGCGAGGCGATACGGCCCTGAGGGTTTCGCCTTCCGAATTGGTGGGCGAGCGTAGCAGCGTGCGCCAGGAGGCTCCGGCGGGCATGGAGCGTGAGCGCCTGCAACAAGCGACAACGGAATTACGAGATAAAGGCGAGGATCGTGTCGCCCTGATGGCCGAACTGGCTCGGGAGTTGGGGCTTCGGTTTCGTGAAGCCTCCTTGCTTGATGCCCGTACTGCCCTGAATCAAGCAACCGAAAAAGGCTCGGTAAACATCACCGAAGGCACAAAGGGTGGTCGGGGGCATATCGTGGATCGTTGGGTGCCTGTATCACCAACCGCAACGGACGTTCTGGAAAGGGCTGTCGAGATTCAGGGCCAAGCTCGTAACTTGATACCAGAAGAGAACAACTATGCTCAGTGGCGAGATCATGCCTACCACTCCTGGTCGCAAGTCGCCCGAGATAACGACCTCAAGGGTTTTCACGACCTAAGAGCAGCTTATGCCTGTGATCGGTACGAACAACTGACCGGCTCCCCTGCGCCGGTCATCAGTGGAGAACGCCTGGTAGACAAAGAGATCGACCAATTAGCCCGAGAGACGATTTCATCTGAACTGGGCCATGGCCGGATAGATGTGGTGTCTGCCTATGTGGGGAGTGCCCAATAATGGCCAGACCAGCCAATCAACAACAAGCTGCCCGCATTGCCCGTGAGCTACTGGTGAGGCGATTGCCCGGTTCAAGAAGCACAACGGTAAAAGCCCATCTTCAGCGCGCCGAGTTGATCGCTGAGACCATTTGGCGTCGTTGGCATGTTGGCCCCTATCAGTGGCAGGCCAAACATCTACGTTGGTATCTCGTCGAAAAAACCAAACATCTCACGCCCAGTACACGATATCGACACTGGTTAACGGTGAGGTCTCTTGTGTTGACACTGTCAACGGCAGACCATTGGTTGCCTCTACTACAAGGTCCTTGGATTCGCCCAACAGGTGAAGCAGGCAAACTAAAGACCGGTCGCCCCATCAAACGACCAACATAGACTTGCAGACCAAAAGCGTTATCCACAAGTCCACGGTCTGATGGCTCCAAACTCAGCCAAGCAGGCGGTGGACCCTGTGGGTAACGCCGCCCAAAAAAGTTATCCACGGATTTGCCAGCCCAATAACTGGTTTTTATCTCTACTATTTTAAAGGGCTTATAGGGCATTGCTTCAATCACCTGATTTGATTGGGTTTGTAGTAAGTGGCTGACACCTTTTATGCGTAACTTTGCCACCCCTTATACGTGAGTTGTTACCTTATATGCGTAATTCGACCACCTCTTATGCGTAATTCGACCACCTCTTATGCGTAGAGGTTGCCACCTTATATGCGTGGATAAGTTGAATTGTTAACAGGCTTATTCGCCTGGATGGAGAAATTGGTTCAGGTCTTTGGTTGGAACATGGGTGGGGCTGGGAAGAAGTTGAACACCGAATTGATCGATGTTGAACCTGGCCTGGGGATAGAACAGAAAGACTCGTTCTAATGCTTCACGGAAGTTAGTTTTAAAATGTGCATTTCGTTGATAGCTGTTACCAAACTGAATCATTAAGTCCGCCCAGCTAATGGAGATTGGTCGTTTTAAACTGAAGTAACGATAAGTTAGCCAGCAATAAACATCGATGGCCAACGGATAGTGACCGCAAGCGTGCAATACACGCAGATCGATGGGGATTGCATACTGTTGGGCATGTTGAAAAAACTCATCACTGAGTATGAGTTGCGATTGCCAGCGATACGGCGAGCAGGGTTGCCACAGAATGGTGGCTGATTGTGAGATACGTAGCGATGCCATGTCCCAACGTTGTTCTGAATTTTCAGTGAGCTGTATGGTGCAACTCAATAAACGTTTTAACTGTTCACGCGCATAGGTTAGCGAACCGTACTTACCGCCAGTACACGCTTTGCCCATTAGGTTTAAAAACTGAGTGGTGCTTGATCCAAGCGTGATAACGTTGCTTTGAGTTTGTTTGCTTAAGGTAGTGATCGTACATAAAGCCAGGCGCGGCATTGCACCATAAGGTAGGCCAATATCACGGCTGGCGACCATCGTAAGTGTACGGTTGCCGTTACGGCGGACAAACTCACTATCTTTCAAATCACGAACAGGTAGCGAAGCAGTCGCCATCAGTCGCGGGACAAACGCAATTTGTTTGGCTTCTAGGGCGCTGGTTTGTTGTATCTGCTCGGCGATGTTGAAGAGATAATCAAAACTGCGTTTCTTCATCGCTTGAGCTTGCGACCATGACGCGTCGCTTCAAACAAACCATCCTCAGTTCTGAATTGAGCCAGCCAGTTATGTACATCTTCCTTGCGCCATAAGCGTGTGCGACTGCCTGGTATCTGAATGCGAGCCGGTAATGGTTCGCCTTGATATATTTTGCTGCGTAATCGTGAGAGTGAAATGCCAAGCAGGTTTGCGATTTCGGTATCAGAGTAATATTGTTCGGCCATCGTTAAACACCGTTCGTTGGAGTACGGTGCTAACGCTAGTGAATTCGACGCTGTAGATCAGCAATAAATTAGATATCCGTTGAAAAAATTAATTGTTGAAGAGCGATTTAATGCAAATTTTTGAACCAAAATTTGGGACAATTTTGGGACACTACGAACGATTTTGGGTAGTGTTGGGCAGTTTCGAGTAATGCCAAATAGCTAATAAAATCAAATAGATAATTTATAAATGATTGTTTATAAAAAGCCTTTTAACCCACTCCGGAGGCGGAGGTCAGAGGTTCGAATCCTCTCGGGCGCGCCATCTTTTATTTGCCTCTTTGGGACGCTCAGAATTATCTGGGACAGTTCTCATCGTTTGTAAGGGGGGGCTATGGCAACGATCAGCAAACGGGGTGAAGGTCAGTGGCAGGCGAAGGTCCGCAAGCGAGGCTACCCTGTTCAGAGCAAAACGTTTTCCACCAAAGCCATGGCGGCCACATGGGCGCGTAATGTCGAATCCGAAATGGATCGCGGCGTGTTCCTTTCTACCTCCATCGCCGAAACAACCACTCTCACCGAACTCATCGACCGTTACCTTGAAGAAGTAGCCCCAACCAAAAAGTCTGAAGCGGATATCCGCGTGCGGGGTAAGTTGCTTAAAAACAAACTGGGTGACCGAGTGCTGGCGGCAATCACTCCCCTTACCGTAAAAGAATTTCGCGAGGAAAAGAAACTCCTCGACGCTGCCAAAGAGTATGGCGGCTTTATTGAGGACATCATTATCCTGGCGCTGGAAACAGGCGCTCGCCGTGGTGAGTTAGCCAATCTTCAATGGGCAAATATCAACTTCAATAAATGCACCGTGATTCTTCGCGATACTAAAAATACAGATGACCGCGAAATACCCCTCTCATCCAGAGCATTGGAAGTGATCAAGCGCCAACCGCGCCATATTACAGGGTATGTGTTCCCGATACGGGGGGATTCTATAACTAAGGCATTTGGCCGCGTCTGTAAAAATTCCGACATAACCGACCTTCGTTTTCACGCCCTACAAGGACGTAGTAGTGTCGCGGGAGGCAGGACGCCGGGAGCGACCGACCTACGCCACGAAGCCACCAGCCGATTTTTTGAAAAAGGCTTCGAAACTATGGAAGTCTCGGCTATTACCGGCCACAAAGACCTGGCAATGCTAAAACGCTATACCCACCTCAAGACAGAGGATTTGGCCAGGCGTTTGGGATAGATTGACAAGCACCGGCTTATTATTAAAGCCTAGTTTTACTATAGATTGGAGCGTTTGCTGTATTAAAGGCTGCCTTTAGCAAGAAAGCGCCATTACAAAACCAGTAGGTATTACGTCGAATAATGCGGCATATATCGACATAAATAGATTTAATGTCGAAATATGTGGAATGGTTCGACATATATACCCATAATGGGCTAATGACTGGAGAAACAATCAACCAAGCCTTTAATCCTGAGGAGCCCTATAACCAGCTCCCTACCCTGCCCCCAGCGCAAAAGCTGGAGACGCGGGAAATCTGGAAATTATGTACCGAAGCTCGTGTCGCCCTGGCAGAGTTAAAACAGGTGGGCGAACTGATCCCTAACCAGGCGGTACTTATTAACACCATTCCCCTATTGGAAGCCCAGGCCAGTTCCGAGATCGAAAACATTGTCACCAACAGTGACCAGCTTTTTCGCTTTGCCGATCACGATGGAAATCAGACCGACCCCGCGACCAAAGAGGCTTTGCGTTATCGCGCCGCACTGTATCAGGGCTTCCACGCGATCCAAACACGGCCATTAAATACCAATCTCGCTGTAGAGTTATGCAGGGCAATTAAGGGTGTGGATCTGGATATTCGCCGAGTTCCCGGAACCACTCTGGCTAATGATCGAACGGGCGAAGCTTGCCGCGTCCTGCTCCCGCCCCTCACCTGCGTCCATGCAGGCGAGGTGATTTATACCCCCCCAGCAGGTGAAAATGTGATCCGCCAGCTGCTAGCCAACTGGGAACAATTTCTCCACAACCATGATGACATTGATCCCTTGGTGCGCATGGCCGTAGCGCACTATCAATTTGAAGCCATCCATCCGTTTACTGATGGTAATGGTCGTACCGGTCGTGTGTTGAATATCCTCTACTTGGTAGATCAACAACTGCTCAGCTTGCCGGTACTCTATCTGTCACGGCACATCATTCAAAACAAAGTGGATTATTACCGTCTGCTACTGGAAGTCACTACTGAACAAAACTGGCAGGCATGGATCATGTTCATGCTCACTGCTGTCAAAGAGACCGCCCAATGGACCACCGCCAAAATTCATGCAGTACGCCAGTTACAGGAGCAAGCAGTCGCCTACGTGCGTGAGCAATTGCCCGCCATCTACAGCCGCGAACTGGTGGATCAGGTTTTCAACCAGCCCTATTGCCGTATTGGCAATCTGGTGGATGCAGGCATCGGCCATCGGGAAACTTCTTCTAAATACCTCAAAGCCTTGTGTGATGTTGGTGTGCTGCAAGAAGTGAAGATCGGACGAGAGAAGTTATTTGTGCATGACAAACTGTTAAATATGCTCACTACTGATAGTAATCAACCAGGTGCGTATGGCAACGGATGAGTTTTATAGTTTAGGCCCCTCATTGGTGATTGCGGAAACAGAGACTGTTTATGGTTAACCAAAACCCAGAACAAATTGCTCGCGATAAAATTGACGAACTGCTCAAGGCTGCTGGCTGGTTGGTGCAGAACGTCAAGAGCTTTAACCCCAATGCAGGCGCCGGTGTAGCCGTGCGTGAATACACCACCGATGTCGGCCCGGCTGATTATGTCCTGTTCATTGGCACCAAAGCCGTTGGCGTAATCGAAGCCAAGCGCGAAGAGATGGGGCAAAAGATCACTGAGGTCGAAAACCAAACCTCCGGTTACGCCAATGCCAAGCTGAAATGGGTGCAGAACAACGAACCGCTACCTTTCCTCTACGAAAGCACCGGCGTTATCACCCGCTTTACCGATGGCCGCGACCCCAAGCCTCGATCTCGTGAGGTGTTTACCTTTCACCGGCCGGAAACCCTCAAAGAGTGGGTCGAGCAAGGCGACTCATTACGCCAGCGGCTAACCGAAATACCAGCGCTCAATCCAAATAAGCTCCCCGCCAGTGAACTGCGTCTGCGCGACTGTCAGGAACTGGCCATCACCAAACTGGAAGCGTCTATCAAGCAGGCAAGGCCCCGCGCCCTGATCCAGATGGCCACCGGTGCCGGTAAAACCTATACCTCGATTACAGCCATGTATCGCATCCTCAAACACGCCAAGGGTAAGCGCATTCTGTTTCTGGTGGATACCAAAAATCTCGGCGAACAGGCCGAGCAGGAGATGCTCACTTACACGCCCATCGATGACACGCGCAAATTCACCGAACTCTATGCCGTGCAGCGCCTAAAATCGGCCAACGTACCCAAGGACGCCCAGGTCTGCATCAGTACCATTCAGCGCATGTACTCCATCCTCAAAGGCGAAGAGTTGGACGAATCTCTGGAAGAGCGCAACCCAGCCGAGCAGCTCACCAAACCCAAACAACCTTTGCCGGTGGTCTACAGCCCCAAGGTGCCCATGGAGTTTTTCGACTTCATCTTCATCGATGAATGCCACCGTTCCATCTACAACCTGTGGCAACAGGTGCTGGATTATTTTGATGCCTTCCTTATCGGCCTCACCGCCACACCGGACAACCGCACCTTTGGTTTTTTCAAACAGAACGTTGTCAGCGAATACGACCATGAAAAGGCGGTGGCCGATGGCGTCAATGTGGGTAACGAGGTCTACACCATCACCACCCGCATCACCAAAGAGGGTGCAGAGCTCAAGGCCAAACAACAGGTGGAACATCGCCACAAACAGACCCGTGCCCGTCGCTGGCAGCTGCAGGATGAAGACGACGCCTACACCGCCAAACAGCTGGACAAGGATATCGTTAACCCCAGCCAGATTCGCACCGTCATCAAAACCTTCAAAAACAGCCTGCCGGAGATCTTCCCCGGTCGTAACGAAGTACCCAAGACCCTGGTCTTCGCCAAGAGCGACAGCCATGCCGACGACATCATTAATATCGTCCGTGAAGAGTTTGGCGAAGAGAACAACTTCTGCAAAAAGGTCACCTACAAAGTGGCCAAGGACAGAAAAGATAAAGAGGGCAACGTCATCGAAGAGGGCGAAGATCCCAAATCGGTACTGGCGCAATTTCGTAACGACTTCTTCCCACGCATTGCTGTCACTGTGGATATGATCGCCACCGGCACCGATGTAAAACCGCTGGAGTGCCTGCTCTTCATGCGCGATGTAAAAAGCCGCAACTACTTCGAGCAGATGAAGGGCCGCGGCACCCGCACCCTGGAACACGACGACCTGAAAAAGGTTACCCCCTCCGCCATCAGCGCCAAAACCCACTACGTGATCGTCGATGCCATCGGCGTTACCAAATCCCTCAAGACTGCCAGCCAACCGCTGATTACCAAGCACACCGTCTCCCTTAACGATCTGGCCCGTGGCGTGATGATGGGTGCCAGCGATTCCGATACCGTCAGCTCCCTCGCCGGGCGACTGGCGCGATTGAATAAACAACTGGATGTGGATGATAAACGGCGCATCGCCCAGGAGAGTGATGGCACCACCCTCACCGATATCATCAGTAATCTCTTCACCGCCATCGACCCAGACAAAGTGGACGAGCGTGCCTGCATCCTTGCTAAACAGCCCACCGGCACCGACCCCGGTGACGATAACCGTGAAAAGGCCCAGGCCGAACTAGTGGGTGAAGCCGCCAAGGTGCTCAATGGCGATCTCATCGAACTGCTTTGCGACATCCGCCGCGAAAAAGAGCAGAAGATCGACCACGACAATATCGACGAGGTGCTGAATAACGAATGGGATGCCGCCTCACTGGAAAAGGCGCAGCAAACAGCCAACGAGTTTGAGCACTATTTAAAGCAACACAAAGACCAGATTCTGGCGCTGGAGATCTTTTTTGATCAACCCCATCGCCGCCGGGAGCTAACCTTTGATATGATCCGCAGCCTGCTGCAGACCCTCAAGGGTGATAAACCCACCCTGGCACCGCTGCGAGTATGGCAGGCCTATAGCCAGCTGGAGAACTACCAAGGCCAGCAACCCATCAGCGAACTGACCGCCCTGGTAGCGCTGATCCGCCGCGTCTGTGGCCTGGATAGCGAGCTGACTCCCTTCGATGCCACGGTACGGCGCAACTTCAAAAACTGGATCTTCAAACGCCACGCCGGTGCCGGAACCAAGTTTGACCAAGCGCAGATGCAATGGTTGGAGATGATCCGCGACCACATCACCAGCTCCTTCCACCTGGAACAGGACGACCTGGAGATGGCCCCCTTTGATGGCAAGGGCGGGCTGGGCAGGATGTATCAGTTGTTTGGGGTGGGGATGCAGAATTTAATTAACGAACTTAACGAAGAATTAGTAGCTTGAGTAATTTAGACACCGGACTCCATTACCCCATTGATATTTTGCTATTACCGAAAAGTTGGGATGCTAACTATGTCGGTGAGTATTGCGACTTGGTTCAATCTGGATTTGCATGTGGAAAGCACAGTGATGATGATATCGGTGTTGTTCATTTGCGCCCTATGAACGTGAGTCGAAATGGAAAGATTGACTTAACGGTAAAAAAGTTTGTTCCAAATCATTACAATGATCGTAGGCTTGAAAGTGGCGATGTCCTATTTAATAACACGAATAGCCCCGAGTTGATTGGTAAAACAAGTTTTGTTTCATCAGATGCAGCCGGTTTAGCATTCTCCAACCACATGACCAAGATTAAGTTTTGCAGTGTTGTAGATGCAAAGTTTGCTTCATATCAATTGCATTTTCTTTGGATGGCGAGGTATTACCTCCATAGTTGTGTAAAGCACGTTAATCAAGCCAGTATCTCATCAAGAGATTTTTCTAAGTCCATTCCATTTGTTGTTCCCCCGCTCAACGAACAACGCCGTATCGTCGCCAAAATCGAAGAACTCTTCTCCGAGCTGGATAACGGCATCGAAAGCCTCAAAACCGCCCGCCAAAAACTCAAGGTCTACCGCCAGGCGCTGCTTAAACACGCCTTTGATGGCAAGCTTACCGAGGAGTGGAGAAAGGAACACGCGGGGGAGCTGGAAAGTGCCGATGAGTTGTTAGCGCGCATCCAGCAACAACGCCAGCAACGCTATCAACAACAACTGCAAGCGTGGCAGGCCGAGGTGAAACGCTGGGAGGCTGGGGGTAAGGAGGGGAAGAGGCCCTCTAAACCAACTAAATTAAAAGGAATGTCGTTTGTTCAAGATGACGAAGTGAAAAGCCTGCCAGAAATACCGGCTGGCTGGACTTGGGTTAAGTATGGTGATCTATGTTCGGTTGTGCGAAATGGAATTTCTAAAAAGCCAGTCGGTGAGGTTGGTGAGAAGATATTTCGTATAAGCGCTGTTCGTCCCATGTTTTTCGATATGAATGATTATCGAATCATTTCAAACAATGATGGTGAGTTTGACGCTTATTTCCTTCAGAAAGGTGACTTGGTGTTCACTCGATACAACGGTTCGAGAAGATATGTTGGGGTTTGTGCTGAATATAAGTCAGATAAGGGAAGGCTTTTTCCCGATAAATTGGTACAAACTCGTGCCGATTTGCCTTATCTAAATACTTCTTATTTGGAGAAGGCGCTTAATTGTGGCGGCTCACGGAAGTTTGTTGAATCTAAGATACGTACCACTGCCGGGCAATCAGGCGTATCGGGAAGCGACATTAAGAATATTCCTATGCCTATTTGTTCATTGAATGAACAAGTTGAAATTAGCGTTCAGTTAGACGCCTCGCTCTCCGTACTTGATGAACAAGAAAGCGAAATAGAAACCAACCTCCAACGCGCCGAAGCCCTACGCCAATCCATCCTCAAAAAGGCCTTCTCCGGTCAATTAGTACCACAAGACCCCAACGACGAACCGGCTAGCGAGCTGTTAAAACGCATCCAGGCGCAAAAGGCCGAACTGGTCGCCCAGGCCAAAGCCGCAAAAAAGAGTGCGCAAAAGAAATCCTCTCGTCGCAAAAAAGCCGGTGCCGCCTGATTCACATGGCGTATTGGTAGTGGATGTGCTAGTTTCAGTAAAAGTAGTTAGTTTTTCTGAAAATATTTAGGCGCTATAGTTTTGCAACCTATTGAAGATAAAATAATTTCTCGAATTTATGGGCGCGGCAGGGGTTGGGCATTTACCAAAGTGGATTTTATCGCTGAATTTGGCGCGGCTAATATCCACAAGGCGCTCTCCAATCTGGCCGGTTCGGGCCGCATTCGTCGTGTTTGCCGCGGGGTGTATGACTATCCTGCCTATAGCGAGCTGTTGCAGCAGCCCCTGAGTCCGGATCTGGATCAGGTGGCGCGGGCGCTGGCGCGCAAGTTTAACTGGCGCATCCTGCCCTCGGGCGATGCGGCGCTTAACCTGCTGGGGCTTTCCACCCAGGTGCCGGGGCGTTGGGTCTATCTCTCCGATGGTCCGAGCCGGAAGTATGAAATCGGCAAACAGACGCTGCAGTTCAAAAAATCCGCCCTGAAAGAGATGGGCTTTAAACATCGTGAGAGTGGCCTGGTGGTGCAGGCGCTCAAGGCGTTGGGGCGCGAGCGGGTGACAAGCAGCGTTATTGAAAAGATTCGCCAACAGCTAGATGCCAAAACCCGCGAACAGTTATTAAAAGATACCCGCACAGTAACGGGCTGGATTCATCAATGGATCAAAGAGATTGCTAATGGATAACATCGCAATTCTCGCTGCGAGTCAGCGTGCGGAACTGTTTTCGGAAACGGCTGCCCAGCGCGGCATGACACCGGCCATTGTTGAGAAAGACTTTTGGGTTACCTGGGTGCTGAGTCGGCTGTTTGCCGATTCAACGCTTGCCGCACAGTTGATGTTCAAAGGCGGCACCAGCCTCTCTAAGGTGTATGGCCTGATCGAGCGCTTTTCTGAAGATATCGATCTGATTCTGGATTGGCAGGTAGTGAGTGGCGATGATCCTCTGGCGGATCGTTCTAAAACCAAACAGGATGCCTTGAACAAGGCGATTAATCAGCAGGCTGAAGTCTATATCGCTGGGGAGCTGCTGTCGCGTGTGCGCGATTGCTTAGGTGAGGTATGCCAGTGCGAGGTGGATGAGGCTGATCCCTATGTAATCAATGTGCGTTACCCCGGCGCTTTTTCGGATGAATATCTACGCCCTGAGGTGCGGCTGGAGGTTGGGCCGCTGGCCTCGTGGCTGCCGTTTGAGCAGTGTCAGGTGAGTTGTTATGCCGCTGAGGTTTTTCCTCAACTGTTTGATCAAGTCGAATACCCGCTACAGGTGATTAAGGCGGAACGCACCTTTTGGGAGAAGGCGACCATTCTTCATCATGAAGCCCATCGCCCCGAAGGCAATCCGCAACCCGCTCGATATTCCCGCCACTACTATGATATGGCCATGATGGCCAAGGCGCAGGTTAAAACATCGGCACTCGCAGACTTGGCATTGCTGGAACAGGTGGTGGCTTTCAAACAGCGGTTTTATCCACGTGGTTGGGCGAGGTATGACCTGGCCGTGCCGGGGAGTTTAAAGCTGGTGCCCGAGGGGCATGTATTACAAACCGTAGAGGAGGATTATCAGGCAATGCGGGATATGATCTTTGGTGAGGTGCCAACGGTTAGTGAGATTATGGAAACCTTACTGTCACTGGAAAACGAGATTAACCAATGAACACCCTATTTGGAATTGAAGTATGAATGCAGAATCCATTGTTTCCCGTGTCTGGAGTTTTTGTACCACATTGCGTGATGACGGGGTAGGTTATGGCGATTATCTGGAACAGCTCACCTACCTGATCTTTTTGAAGATGGCTTATGAATATAGCCAACCACCCTACAGCCGTGATGTAGGTATACCCAAGAAATACAATTGGCAAAGTTTGCTCAGTAAAAAAGGGGCTGAGCTTGAGGTGCATTATGTGAGCTTGCTGATGGAACTGGGTAAAAAAAAGGGGCTCTTCGTAGATCTGTGTAACATTCATGGTGCCATATTCAGGCCGCCACAATAAAACAGTATGCTGTTTCTGAAGCCATTGAATGAACGATAGCCTTTAGCATTTGCTTTGACGGTT
>Ga0316209_1001109_pt1 | contig 32094 bp, 36 predicted proteins | sample 6monopyrite_MG_FD_204945 | JGI IMG/M metagenome (GOLD analysis project Ga0316209, IMG submission 204945) | Microbial mat bacterial communities from mineral coupon in-situ incubated in ocean water Damariscotta River, Maine, United States -... | ecosystem: Environmental > Aquatic > Marine >...
AACCACTTATAAGTTTGATTTCTAAAAAAGCTAAATAACGTGAGTTCGATATAAAAGTCATAGACTATAAGCTGATTGAAATAAAAACACCCCTAATGAGCTTCGCTCGGTATCTTCAACAAAAGCTGTCGCTTTTATCTCGATAATCCTCAAGGGGACAATGTCATCTTTGGGAATTCCTCCCTTGAGGGAGGAACAAGGAGGGTGTTTACAACAAAGAAAACACATATCACACTAACAATCAAGTAATTATATTTTAACTATATACTTTTAGTTATATCGAACTCACGTTAAATAGTAATTCTCGCTAAAAAATCATAATGATCGCCTTTTAAAACAAGTTCGCATTGCAAGCCAACAATGTCGCAAGCATTTTTAAGGGTATCAAAATCTAAATACATCCAAGTGAAACTTTCGGTGTTGCCTTTATATGTTACATGGTATTCTAACTCGCCATAATAATCTGCATTTGTATCTATCCAAAAACCACCATCGTCGTCTTGGTACATGTATTTTATATCGGAAGAGTCAATAAAAATTTGTCCGTTTTTTTTTAGCAGCCCTTTTAAGTGATTTAAAACATGAGGTGTTCGTTCTAAACTTTCAAAGAAACCAGAACCATTCATAAGCATTAAAATAGTATCAAACGTTTCGGTTTCATCCAAAACATTAAGCACATGAGCATTTTTTAAACCTCTTAGCTTACAGGTTTCAATGGCACCTTTCGATATGTCTATGGACTTTATGCTCAAGCCTTTTTTCTGTAAATACAAACTGTGCGAACCTGCGCCACAACCAACATCCAAAATTTTTCCTTTAGCTAGTAATAAAGCAGTCTGTTCAATTTTGGGCATTTCAGAAAAGCCTCTAAATAAATAGGGAATAGGCAATACGTCTTCATCAGAAATACTGGTAGATGTGGTTATGTCTTCGGTGTAATTTCCGTTTTGATAATCCAATATGGCTTTTCCAAATACGTCTTTCATATCTATTTCCTGCGAAAGCAGGAATCTCTCTTTTTTTCGTAATTGCGATACTGACAGTAAACATCAGTAGTTGCAAAACATCTATTTATGCTTGTCGTGTTGAGCATTATCGAGTTTTAAAATATATTAAAACGAAGATAGCGTACAAAGTAAATAGAAACATCTTATTTTAATAAAAAGATAAGATTCTTCACTTTGTTCAGAATGACAAAGTTTATTTATTTTTATACCATGCAAGACATTATAAATAATCTTCCAAAGCTCGCCAAAGATAAACATAAGGAAAATAAAACCTTCTTTATAAAGCTTAAAAAAAAGCCGCCAAAACAATTGGATTATATAATGCAGGAGTTGCATGAAGCAGAATTTAAAAAAACCGATTGCCTAAAATGTGCCAATTGCTGTAAAACAACAGGCCCTTTATTTACAGCTAAAGATATTGAACGAATTTCCAAACATTTAAAGTTAAAACCGAAGCAATTTACGGAACAATTTTTGCTGCTAGATGAAGATAACGATTATGTGTTGCAAGCTGTACCATGCACATTTCTAGGAGCAGATAATTACTGTTCAATTTATGAGGTGAGACCAAAAGCATGCAGGGAGTTTCCACATACTAATAGAAAAAAGTTTCAGCAAATAACTAACTTAACGCTTAAAAATGTGGCTATTTGTCCTGCTGCTTATAATATTGTTGAAGAAATGAAAAAAACAATCAAATGAAAAAAACCGTTTTAATTTTTTTAATAGCACTTAATTTTGTTGGCATTGGTAATGCCCAAGAGTGGTTTACCTCTTTTGATATTGCTAAAAAATTGGCATTGATCCAAGACAAGATGTTGTTGGTTATGTGGCAAAACACTTTGGACTATCCATATCCTGTAATGCTAGTAGGAGATAAAGGAGTATCTATGGTTGTAAATTTAAACAAAAGCGATGAGGTAAATAGTTTGATTTGGGAACATTTTGTGCCTGTGATATTACTGGAATCTGAGTATGATGAAATTTACAGTAAGGTAAAAAAAACAAGAAATGTTCGTTATTTAGATAAATTAATAGATGATAGTATTAAAATAATGGATGTTAATGGAAATATCCTTAACGCTAAACATGTTCCAACTAATTATGAAAACCTTTCGTTAATAATTAGAAAATATGGGTTAAGCACGTCCTTTTTAAAACTTGAGCTAGCCAATTATTCTAAAGAAAAAAATGTAACCACAGCATTTAATTTGGGGTCTAAATATTTGAATTTTTCTATATACATTCCCAAAGATACTAGAGCCGAAATAATTGATTTAGCAAATATTTACTTTAATGAAGCTAAAAGTTATTTGGCAGAAAGTGATTTAAAAAACAAAACAGGTTTTTTACAACGATTGGAGTTTCTCGATATCGAAAAAGCATTAATTTTAAACAACCCAAGAAAAGCACGTAGGCTACTAAAAAAAATTGATGAGGCAGAAATTGATTCGACCAACCAATCAATATATAGTTTCTTAAATTATACGACTTTTAAAGTGTTGAAAAAAGAAGATGAAGTTGATTTGTTTAAAGACAAACTTTCAGCAATAGATTTAAAAAAGGCAGAATTGATTACTAATCTTAACTTATAACTTATTGGAAACCATTATTAACTATTTCGAAACCATTCCCTCACTACATAGAAGCTTAATACTAGTTGGAGGGTTAACTTTTTTTTGGTTATTGGAAGGCGCTGTGCCTTTATTTAGGTTTAAATATCATAAATGGAAACATGCAGTTCCAAATATATTTTTCACATTAACAACAATCATTATAAATTTTGCTTTAGCATTTTTATTATTAAAAGCAGCCGATTGGGTTGTAGCCAATAATTTTGGGATAATTAATTGGCTGCCTAAAATGTCTTTAGGATTATACCTGCTTCTGGGTGTGTTATTAATGGATTTTATTGGTGCTTATTTGGCGCATTATGTAGAGCATAAAGTAAAACCATTGTGGATGGTGCATTTAGTACACCATACCGATCATAAAGTGGATGCAACTACTGCAAACAGACATCATCCATTAGAGAGTTTAATACGTTACACATTTACTTTAGCTGGTGTTGTTATTATTGGAGCACCAATAGGTATTGTAATGCTCTATCAATCTATGTCCTTGGTTGCCACCCAGTTTAGTCATGCAAATATTAAATTACCTAAAAAAGTAGATCATTTTATAAGTTATGTTTTGGTGTCTCCAGACATGCATAAAATTCACCATCATTATGTATTGCCTTATACCGATTCTAATTACGGTAATATTTTTTCTATTTGGGATAGACTTTTTGGAACATATATGACAATGGATAGAGAAAAATTGGTTTATGGTGTCGATGTATTCCCAGATGAAGTTAAAAATGGCAATATTATGGAATTATTAAAGCAACCATTTCAAGAGTATCAAAAACCAACAATTATTCCTGAGGAACATATCAAAGTTTAAAAAGATAATATTCAGTTTACATTTGGAGATTTATATTTATCTATAAATATAAATTTAATATAATGCGTTTTTTAGCTCTATTTTTAATTGTAATTTTTATGAGTTGTAATAGTTTTAAGCCCATAGATGTTCAAGGTCACAGAGGGTGTAGAGGTCTCATGCCAGAAAATTCATTACCAGCGTTTGAAAAAGCTATAAATTTAGGCGTACATACTTTAGAGTTGGACGTGGCTATTTCCAAAGATAAAAAGGTTGTAGTATCTCACGAACCTTTTTTTAGTAGAATTTATTGTTTGGATCCTAAAGGGAATGAAATCCCTAAGAAGGATGATATGGCGTATAATTTATATGAAATGACTTATGCTGAGATTAAACAATTTGATTGTGGTACAAAGTTCCATGCAAAATACCCAGATCAGGAAAAACTAAAGGTTTATAAGCCATTACTAAGTGAGGTTATAGCTTTGGCTGAAACTAGAAACGACCAGATAAAATATAATATTGAAATTAAAGCAAAACCACAGTACGATGGAAAATATGCCCCAATTCCAAAAGAGTTTACGTCTTTGGTTTTAGAGGCCATTAAAGAGTATAATGTATGTAATAGAGTGAATTTGCAATCATTTGATTTAAGAATCCTGGAAGATATACACTTACAAGCTCCAAATATGAAGGTGGCATTGCTAGTTGATGATTCCGAAGATATTTATTGCAAACTTGAATCTTTAAGTTATAAACCTAATATTATAAGCCCTCATTATAAATCACTAAATGCAAATATAGTAGAGACCCTGCAATTAAAAGGGTTTATGGTAATTCCATGGACGGTTAATAAGGAACAAGACATGAAACTTATGATTGATTATTGTGTTGATGGTATTATTACAGACTATCCAAACATACTTATTAGTTTACTTAAAAATTAGAGTTTTCAACATACTTATTAACAATTAAAGTGCGTTCCTCTAATATTTCATACCGTTCGTAGATTTTTTTTCTAAATGTGTATTGTTCTTAGCTAGATTAGCCGATGAGGGTCGATAATTGCTATTTAATTCAAATATTATTTTGAAATTAAACAGCTTTTATATGAAAAAAACTCTCGTATTGCTAACAATAGCATGCTCAGGTCTTCTAACTATCAGTGCAAATGCACAAAAAAAAGATTTTGCGTTAATAGAAAAAAACGTGAATATTACTGCTGGTGACCTATTCCATGATTTGAATACTACTAAAGATACCTTAATCCTAAATAGTGGAGATAAGCGTATAAGAAATGTCTATTCAATTAATACCAATTACAAGCGAGAGACACAAGAGTATATAAATGCCAATTCTGCTAAAGTACCCCTAACACATTTAAGTAAAGGAAAGCACATTTTTGTAGTAGAGCAAGTACCCCTAAAAATTGTTTTTGTTATAAGAGTGCTACAAGATCCAAAAGAATTCACAAAAGTTGAAGTTGAGAAAATCACAGCTTCTAACGACAAAAAATAATTTAGTTTATAAATACATCTTCTAACTTAGCTGTAAGTTCCCTAATTGGTACTTGTGAGAGGTTGGTAACTATAGAAATAACAATAGCTTCTTCAGGATACATCATTAAAAAAGTAGTAGCTCCCATACCACCACCAGAATGACTATATCTTGGTGTGTTGTTTTTTGTTTTAACCACGCCAAAGCCAATACCATATTCAGTGCTTTTACCATTATTTGTAAACAAAGGTGTTACTAATTCTTTAACTGATGCTTTTGAGAGTATGGTTGGATTGATAATTTCGTTTCCAAATTTCACCAAATCTTCTGATGTGGCTATAAACCCACCACCAGCAACTTTGTGTTCATTGCTTACAGGAATACCTAATTTAATATCTCCAGAATTTGTCTTAATGTAAAACTGTGTGCGATTAGGCATATCGACATCCGATAATCCAAGTTCCGTATCATTCATTTTTAAAGGGTTAAAAATAGTCTCTCTCATGTACTTGTTAAACTCAACACCAGAGGCATTTTGTACCACAACACTTAATAAATTCCAGCCATAAGTACTATAACTGTAATCACTTCCTGGTTTAAATTTTAAAGGAGAATCCTTAAAAATATCAAGTCCCTCTATAATGGTCATTTTTTTGTTTAGTATAAACTCGTTGCCATTGTAATGTCTTATGCCAGCAATATGGCCTCCAACTTGGCGAACTGTAAAATCGTATTGTTTTTTTGGAAAATCTGGAATGTAGGTGTAAATGCTTTCATCAAAATCTAATTTGTCATCATCAACAAGTTTTGCTAAAGCAGCTGCTGTAAGCGATTTTGAAATACTGGCAATTCTAAATTGTGTTACACTTGGGTTCACCTTTTTTTTGGTTTCAATGCTCGAGTAACCAAAACCTTCAGACCATAAGAGTTCACCATCTTTTGATACCGAAATAGACATTCCTGGAATTAATTTATCGTTTAAAAATTGATTTGCAATTTCTTGAGCTTCTTCAATTTTTTTAGTGTATGTTTTGTCAAAGGTTTGGCCGAAAACAATTCCAGTAAATAGTAGTAATAGTAATGTTAACTTTCTCATTTATTTATATATTAAGTATTTACTTCTTGTTTTTTTAAAAGCATCTAAGTCTTCTTGCCAAGTAGCTTTAATTTCAGCTTCGGTCATTCCTGCTTCAATTTGTTTTTGTAGTGTATGTGTTCCAGCTAATTTGCTAAAAAATGGAATAAAAAAGGCTTCTTTCTTGGTCGAATTTTTATAGGCATTAATAAGCCATTTTAAGTTAAGGGCACTTAAATTATTTACTCCTGAAACATCGCTGCCATAGCATAACATATTTTTATGTTTTGGGTTTTTAGATCCAAAATTAGGTTTGGGAATAAACGTATAGGTGTATATGTTTTTATCCAGAAAAGGGCTGCCAAATATTTGAAACTGCAACTCTGTTCCTCGACCTTCACTTACGTTTGTGCCTTCAAATAAACAAATACTTGGGTAGAGATTGACAGATTTGTCATTAGGTAAATTAGGCGAAGGTCTAATAGGCAAACTATAAGCAGAATTATGCGTGTAATTAAGTAATGGAATAACGGTAAGGTTACATGAAGCATTGTTTTCTAGCCAGTGCTCACCAATAATCATTTGAGCATACTCACCATTTGTCATTCCATAAACAATAGGAGTTGGGTGCATTCCTATAAAACTTTCAACACCTTTTTCTAGTATTGGGCCATCTACATAGTGACCGTTTGGATTTGGCCTATCTAAAACGATTACTGGAATATCCAATTCACTACAAGCTTCCATTACATAATGTAATGTGTAAATGTAGGTGTAAAATCTAACACCAACATCTTGAATATCAAAAACTACTATATCAATTCCCTCTAGTTGTTTGGCTGTTGGTTTTTTATTATTTCCGTATAACGAAATTATTGGCAAGCCTGTTTTTGCATCAATACCATCTTTAACGATTTCGCCAGCATCAGCATTCCCTCTAAAACCATGCTCTGGAGAAAACACTTTTTTTACATCAACGTTTAAACTTATTAACGAATCAACCAAGTGCGTATAAGAGTTGTCATTTTTAAATATCACAGAGGTTTGGTTAGCAACAATCCCAACACGTTTCCCATTTAAAAGTGATAAATAAGCTTCAGTTTGATTAGCACCAACAATTATAGGTTGGTCATTCTGAACTTGTTTCAGAATCTCATTATTTTTAATAATTTCATTTTTAGTCTTAGAACCACATGAAATGAATGCCAAAAGAAAGAATAAAACTGTATTTTTGAAAACGTTTAAAATCATTATCACAAATTGAAATTCGAGTATTTTATTGCTAAACGCATTATTGGCAGCAAATCGTATAAAAGTAGTGTATCGGCACCAATAATAAAAATTGGAATTACTGCCATTGCTATTGGCATCATAGTAATGATGATTGCTATTGCCACAGGTATTGGGCTGCAACAAAAAATACGTGACAAGGCAGTCGCTTTTAATGGACATATAACCATTACTACATTTAACTCCAATGCCTCTGATGAGTCCGAAGTACCAATGTCCATAAATCAAGATTTTTACCCTAATTTTCCCGATATTGAAGGCATTAGGCATATTCAAGGTGTGGCAACAAAATTTGGTTTGATTAGAACCGAAACCGATTTTGATGGTATGGTTTTAAAAGGTGTTGGAAAAGATTACAATTGGCAATATTTTGAAGAGTTTTTGGTTGAAGGTAAACTACCAAAATTTGGAGACAACATAAGTAATGAGGTGTTAGTTTCTAAGTATTTAGCTAACAGATTGCAATTTAATGTAGGCGATACATTTCAGATGCTATTTGGAAAAGAAGCAGTTGATAAACTACCTTTTATTAGAACATTTACCGTTTCAGGAATTTATAATTCGGGTTTCCAAGAGCTGGATGAAACATATCTGTTAGGAGATATTAAGCATATTCGTTTTTTTAATAAATGGGAAGACGACCAAATTGGACACTTTGAGGTTTTTATTGACGATTATTCGCAATTAGTACAAAAGGAAGAAGAAATCTACCAAAATATTTCCTCTTTTTTCACCTCTAAAACTGTTGAAGAAAAATATGTTACCGTATTTGAATGGATAAATATTTTTGACAAAAACATATATGCCATTATTGGTATCATGATTTTAGTGGCAGGCATCAATATGATTACTGCGCTATTAGTTTTAATCTTGGAAAGAACCCAAATGATAGGTGTTTTAAAAGCACTTGGTAGTAATAATTGGAGTATTAGAAAACTGTTTTTATACAATGCTTCTTATTTAATTGTGTTAGGATTATTTTGGGGCAACCTTATTGGTTTAGGCTTATTGTTTGCCCAAAAATACTTTAAACTATTTCCTTTAGACCCTAGTGTGTATTACGTAACCGAGGCACCAGTTTATATTAGTGCAACGTATATTATTGCGCTTAATGTTGGTACTTTTGTTTTGTGTTTAATAATGCTTTTGGTGCCTTCGTATGTTATTACAAGAATAACTCCTGTCAAAGCCATGCGTTTTGAATAAATAATAATGAATTTCCCTTTTAGCTTCTAACTTTTCCTTTAAATTTGCAACGCAAAATAATAATATGGAATACGCTAAAAATATATTGGAAACCATTGGAAATACACCTTTGGTAAAAATAAATAAGCTGGTCGAAGACTTACCTTGTTTAGTGCTCGCAAAGTACGAAACATTTAATCCAGGAAACTCCGTAAAGGATAGAATGGCACTAAAAATGATTGAAGATGCCGAAGCTGACGGACGCTTAAAACCTGGAGGGACAATTATTGAAGGGACTTCTGGAAATACAGGAATGGGATTAGCACTTGCAGCCATTGTAAAAGGTTATAAATGTATTTTTGTAATTTCCGATAAGCAGAGTAAAGAAAAAATGGACATCTTGCGTGCCGTTGGAGCTGAGGTCGTTGTTTGTCCAACTGATGTAGAACCTAATGATCCACGTTCATACTATTCAGTATCAAAACGCTTAGGCAAAGAAACACCAAACTCTTGGTATGTCAACCAATACGATAACCCTAGTAATGCGAGAGCACATTACGAAAGTACAGGACCAGAAATTTGGAAACAAACAGATGGAAAAATAACACACTTTGTTGTAGGTGTTGGAACAGGTGGCACAGTTTCAGGTGTTGGAAAATACTTAAAAGAGCAAAACCCAAATATTAAAGTTTGGGGAATAGATACCTATGGTAGTGTATTTAAAAAATATCACGAAACTGGTGAGTTTGATGAGAAGGAAATCTACCCTTACGTAACCGAAGGAATAGGAGAAGATATTTTACCAGAAAATGTAGATTTCAGTATCATTGATGGGTTTACCAAAGTAACCGATAAAGATGCAGCGGTTTATACACAATTACTAGCCAAAAAAGAAGGTATGTTTTTGGGGAACTCGGCTGGAGCTGCTATTAAAGGCGTGTTACAGTTAAAGGAACACTTTACCAAAGACGATGTAGTAGTTGTGTTATTTCACGACCATGGAAGTCGTTATGTTGGAAAAATGTTTAACGACAACTGGATGCGAGAGATGGGTTATATCGATTAACAACCCGTTTTATTAATCTTTTTTCTAGTACGTTTTAGGTGGTACAGTTCTATGTTTTGTTCCTTGTTCGTATGCATAAGCTAGTTTTATCAAGGTAGGTTCGTCAAACATTCTTCCAAGAAACTGAATGCCAACAGGAAGATTCCCTGGACTTAAACCCATTGGAACCGTAAAAGCAGGTTGGCCTGTGTGAGGTGCAATAATCTGGTTATTATCACCTTTGTATTCTTCTTCAAAAAAATCTATTCTAGCTGGCTTACTGTTCCATGTTGGATATACAATGGCATCTAATTTTAACGAATCCATCACATTTTCTATGGCTTCCCTAAAAGCTATTCTTCTTTTATCATGGTAAGCATCTGAGCATTCCGATTTATAATTTCCCCATCTACCTTCAGCGGTTGCGTATTGGTTTAATCTTCTTTTGGCAAACTCTGAAGTTGTACCAACTCTAACAATATCTTCAAGAGTTTTCATTGTGTCCCTTTTAACGTAAGTTGCCAAATAGGTTTCAATGTCATTTCTAAATGTTGCACACCATTGGTTTTGAGCAAGAATAGAAAAACTTGGTACAACTACAGGGTCAATTATTTCAGCACCAAGGACATTTAAGTCTTTAAGAGCTTTTTCAAATAAAACCTTTATATCAGCATCTATATTATTATCACTTAATTCTCTAAGCACACCTATTCTAGAGCCTTCAAGCCCTTTTACATCAAGAAATTGTGTGTAGTTGTTGGGTATTTTTCCTTCGGAGTTTTTGGTGATTGTATCTTTAGTATCAAAACCTGCCATTACTTCCATAACTCGAGTGGCATCTTCAACGGTACGGCACATTGGCCCAACAACATCATTTCTTAAAAATAATGGTGCAATCCCTTCTCTACTAATTAACCCAAGGGTAGTCCTAAATCCTACAAGAGCACAATGTGAAGATGGTCCTCTAATAGAGTTGCCAGTATCGGTACCCAAACCCACAACACCAATATTGGATGCTATGGAAGCTGCTGTACCTCCACTAGAGCCAGCAGGAACATGGTTTAAATTATATGGATTACGAGTTACTCCGCCTGTTGAACTTTCGGTGTGCATTGGAGAAAAAGCCCATTCGGCCATGTTGGATTTGGCAAGAATGATGGCTCCTGCATCAATAAGTTTTTTAATAACAAAAGCATTTTCGGTTGGGATAAAATCTTTAAGCGCAAAAGAGCCTGCTGTTGTAGGAAGCCCAATGGTATTAATGTTGTCTTTAACAATAATTGGAATACCATGAAGTGGACGCAATACGTTTGTTTTTCTATATTCATCATCAAGAGCTTTGGCTTGCGAAATAGCATTGAGATTTATTGTGGTAAGTGCATTTATGTTGCTATCTATAGAATCTATATTTTTTAAATAAGCAGCCACTAAAGCTTCACTGTTGTATAAACCATTTTTATAGGCTTCATGAATTACGGCAATGGTTAATTCTTCTAAATCTATTTGTTGAAGTTGACTGGGTTTTTGGCACCCAAAAAAGAAAATAATAGGGATTAGCCAAAGTGAAATGGTTTTTTTAGTCATTTTAGGTGGTTTTTGTAGTAATTAAAGATAGAATTTTTTTACAATATTGTTTAATGACGTTTGTATATTATTAGTGTTTTTTAGAATAATTTTTGGTTCGCTTAGTGCTCTCGGTTTATAAAAGGTTTAGTTTTGCGACCAGTACAGATTGTTCTATATTTTGTAGCCAAAGGTAGTAGCTTTTTTTTGTTTACCTTTTACATCTTGAGTCCTTTCTCCGATTCATCTGCTAACTTGTCTAAATACCTTGCTTGTTGTGTTAACTTATTTTCGATTTCTTCTACACGATAGCCACAGATTATACCAGTTGTGTATTTTGCAATCGCTCATCATGGTGAATTGTGTTGTTAATTTGTTGTAATTTTGCGTTAAGTTATTGAATTCGGAACTCAATCAAGTTAAATACAAGTAAACGAAGATAACTGTTTCTTTTTGCAAAGTCAATTGGTGACTTTTATATCTACTTTAATAGCTCAACAACTTGCAAGTACTAATATTAGCTGTATTTTTGCCGCTTGTTAAAAACAAACCATTATGACTGAGTTTATTGTAAAAAGGGCAGCAAATGCAAAGAATGATATTTTAAGCGGATTGACTGTGGCATTAGCCTTAGTGCCAGAAGCTGTAGCTTTTGCTTTTGTTGCTGGTGTAGATCCATTGGTAGGTTTGTATGCTGCATTTATGATTGGTTTAATCACTTCAATTTTTGGTGGACGACCAGGAATGATAAGTGGTGCTACAGGAGCTTTAGCTGTAGTTATGGTAACCTTGGTAGCGAAAGGAAATGCCATGGGGACCGAAGGCGAGCAGTTAGGTTTATATTATCTATTTGCCACGGTTATCCTTATGGGGTTTATACAAATGTTGGCAGGCGTTTTTAAATTGGGGAAGTTTATAAGATTAATTCCGCACCCAGTAATGATGGGATTTGTAAATGGATTGGCAATTGTAATTTTCTTATCTCAATTAAGTATGTTTCCTACTTTAATACCTGAGGGTGTTTCATTTTGGAATGATATGGGAGCTTGGTTTACCGAATTATTTAAAAGTTTATCTTCAAATAGCTCATTTTGGATTATGATTGGCTTAGTGGCATTAACCATGGGAATTATGTTTGGACTACCTAAAGTCACTAAAAAGTTACCCGAAGCCTTGCTTGCTATTTTGGTAGTCTCTGCCATTGTTATTTTTGGAAATTTAGATGTTGCAACTGTTGGTAGTTTTATCCGTGAAGGTGGAGGAGAGGGATTAAAAGGAGGTTTGCCACAATTTCAAACAGATGTTTTTAGTAAAGTACCTTTTACTTGGGAAACAATTAAGTTTATTGGGCCTTATGCCTTAATACTGGCAGCTATTGGTTTAATTGAATCTTTAATGACTTTAAATTTAATTGACGATTTAACTGAAACCAGAGGAAACTCCAACAGAGAATGTTTAGCCCAAGGTGGAGCGAATATTGTTACTGGATTCTTTGGAGGAATGGGTGGATGTGCCATGATTGGCCAATCTATAATCAATATAAAAGGTGGAGGACGCGGTCGATTATCTGGGATTGTCGCTGCTCTTGCGTTGTTGGGTTTTATATTATTTGCTTCTGGACTTATTGAGCAAGTACCCATTGCAGCTTTGGTTGGTGTGATGTTTATGGTGGTTGTAGGAACCTTTGCATGGTCTAGTTTTAGAATTATAAACAAAATACCTAGAACAGATTTGTTTGTATTAATTTTGGTGTCAGGATTAACTGTTCTTTTCGATTTGGCAATTGCTGTTATTGCTGGTGTTATTGTTAGTGCTTTGGTATTTTCATGGGAAAATGCAAAACGCATTCGAGCCAGAAAGCGTATGCGAGAGGATGGCACTAAAATTTATGAAATTTGGGGACCTTTATTTTTTGGAAGCATTTCGGCATTCAATGAAAAATTTGATGTTAAAAATGATCCAGATCATGTAGAAATTGATTTTGTAGAATCTCGTGTAAGTGACCATTCAGCCATTGAAGCTATTTTTAATTTAGTAAATAAATATAAAGCTGAAGGGAAATCTGTGAAGCTGAAACATCTTAGTGAAGATTGCAAAGTTTTGCTTTATAAATCGAGCCCAATGTTTAGGGATGTTATTGTTGAGGCTGTTGATGACCCTCGTTACCATTTAGCAGAAAATCCAGAAGCGTTTACTAAAGGATTATCTGAATACAATCTATAGTTTAAGCAAATTTCGCGATTGACCACTTAACAGTTTCCAACCATCATTCCGCTTAATTAAGGTTCCAGATTCTAGTATTTTAAATTCAGATTTTGAAGCTGATGAATCTATCATAACACCATTTACAATACCAGAATAATTGGCAATGGTCGATGTTAATGGAAAAACCTGAAGCGTGTCCCAAGAAAACGCAATGGAATGAATAATTTTTGAATTCGACAATAATATAGATTTTACCGAATCATAAGTTAAAGCAGATTCATAACCAGGAGGGATCCAAAAGAAGTCCGGTGAGTCATCAAGATATTTGAATTCGGCCTCTAAACCTTTACTTTTAATGTCATTGTGATAATCACCAAACATTTGTCGGATCTCTAAGTCTATTTGATTTTTATTTATGGAGTCCGACTTTTGTTTGCAACAAATTAGTGTAATGGTTAAAATGAAGTAAAATACGTAAGAGGCTTTCATGTTATTTCACGCTAACACTTTTAGGAACAAGCTTTGTATAATCACCATCATTTCTAATGACATCTCTAACTATAGATGATGCTATGTAAGACGTTTGTGCAGAGGTTAAAAGAAATACGGTTTCAATAGGTGCCAAATCTCTATTGGTATGTGCAATGGCTTTTTCAAACTCAAAATCGGCAGGATTGCGTAAGCCTCTTAATATAAACTCTACGCCTATTTCCTTACAAAAGTCAACGGTTAAACCTTTATAGCTCATTACTTTTACTTTTGGTTCGTCAGCAAACGTATCATCAATGAATTTCATGCGTTCTTCTAGAGAGAACATGTATTTTTTATCGGCATTGATGCCAATGGCTACAATAATTTCATCAAACAATGTTACGCCACGTTTAATAATATCGTAGTGGCCTAAAGTAATTGGATCAAAAGATCCTGGAAATATGGCTCGTTTCATTCACCCTTTTTTATTTCCCCAAAGGGGAAAACTAAATTCTTATAAATATACAAATCCTAATTTAAATAACATTTTGTTTTCCCTCCTTTAGAGGGATTAAGGGAGGCTTTCTTCAATTGCATTGCCAAATAAAGCTTCCAAGGAAATTCCTGCAGCCATTGCTTGTTGCGGTAAGATGCTTTCTTTGGTAAATCCAGGCACTGTATTTACTTCTAATAAATGTGGTTCACCATCTTTAAAAATGTATTCACTTCGTGTAAAACCATCCATTTTCAAGATTTCATAGACCTGTTTTGCAACGGTCTGCACCTTATTGGTCATAACATCACTAATTCTAGCAGGTGTAATTTCTTGCGATTCACCTAAATATTTGGCTTTGTAGTCAAAAAAATCGTTATCGCTCACAATTTCGGTAATTGGTAATACTTTTACTTCTCCTTTATATTTAATAACACCTATAGATACTTCTACACCATCTAAAAACGATTCAATAATAATTTCATCATCTTCAGTAAACGCTACATCAATGGCATGTTGTAAGTCCTGTTTTTTATACACTTTTGTAATTCCAAAACTACTCCCTGCTTTATTGGCTTTTACAAAACACGGTAAGCCTACTTTTTTGATGATAGCATTTTCATCGATTACATCACCTAAATTTACATAATAAGATTCTGCAGTTTTAATTCCATAAGGTTTTAATACACTCAAGCAATCTCGTTTATTAAAGGTTAAAGCGGCTTGGTACATGTTACAGCTTGTTTGTGGTATATTCAATAGCGAAAAATAGGCTTGCATAAAACCATCTTCGCCAGGAGACCCATGAATGGCATTGAAAATACAATCGAAATTGAGTTTTTTACCATTTACAGACACCGAAAAATCGTTTTTATCTATTGGAAATTCGTTGCCATTGTCATCTACATAAACCCATTTGTCTTTAAAAATATGAATGCGATAGAGGTTATATTTTTTATTGTCCAGTGATTTGTAAACAACATTTCCGCTTTTTAATGAGATTTCATATTCGCTTGAATAACCTCCCATGATTATGGCAATATTTTTTCTCATTGATTAAAAGTATTTAGAGTTCAATAAATAGCTGTTTTGACCGTTTTGTAAAAATATCATTTATTCATGTAACGCAAAACCTTTTTGTTTCAATATACGTATATCTTAAAACTAAAGTTTACTCAATTAATTATAAAACTATAAAATTGTGTAGTTTTGCTAAACATTTTTGAGCAGTATGAGTATTATAAAATTTTTAACCAGTAAGGAATTTTTTAAACAATTGATATTGGCAATAGTCGCATTAATTATTATAGGATTTTTTGCCCTTAGATATTTAAAATTCTCAACCAATCATGGCGATTTTGTTGAGGTTCCTGAGTTAAAAGGAAAAACTTTAAATGTTGTTCAAATTGAAATTGATGACAACGATTTAACAATGGTTGTACAAGATTCGGCCAACTACAATCCTAATTATCCTAAATATTCAGTTATAGACCAACAACCAGCTGCAGGTTCTTTGGTAAAAGAAAACCGAAAAATATACCTGACTTTAAATCCTTCAGGTTACAAAAAAGTTGGCGTGCCAAATATTATTAGACGCACTTTTAGACAGGCAAAACCTACCCTTGAAGCCCTTGGATTTCAGGTTGGAAATATTACTCGTGTAAATGACATTGGTTTAGACCAAGTAATTGAAGTACGATATAAAGGCAAAAAAATAAACCCTGGAACGATGCTTGAAAAGACTACAAAAATTGACTTGGTTTTAGGTAATGGAAAACAATAACACCTCGATGGAAGCTAATAACTTTCCAGAAGAAAATTCTGAACTTTACGAGCATTACTCTTTTACTGTTGAAAAAGGCCAACAGCCTTTGCGTATTGATAAATACTTAATGAATTTTATTGAAAACGCAACTAGGAATAAGGTACAAGCTGCTGCCAAAGAAGGCAGTATTCGAGTAAACGGAATACCTGTAAAATCTAATTATAAGGTAAAACCTTTAGATGAGATAAAAGTGCTTTTTGAGCATCCACCTTACGAAAATTTATTAATTCCTGAAGATATTCCAATAGATATTGTATTTGAAGACGAACATCTTTTAGTGGTCAATAAACCTGCAGGAATGGTGGTGCATCCTGGTCATGGAAATTATTCGGGCACATTAATTAATGCACTTACCTTTCATTTTGAAAATTTACCAAATAACTCTAGTAATAGACCTGGTTTGGTTCATAGAATAGATAAAGACACAAGTGGCCTTTTGGTAATCGCTAAAACCGAGAATGCTATGAGCCACTTATCAAATCAATTTGCCAAAAAAACCAGTGAGAGGGAATATATAGCACTAGTTTGGGGAAATGTTGAAGAAGACGAAGGCACTATTCAAGGCAATATTGGTCGTCATCCAAAAAACAGATTGCAAAACACGGTCTATCTTGATGATGATGCAGATAAAGGAAAACCAGCTGTTACACATTACAAAGTGTTGGAGCGTTTAGGCTATGTTACTCTGGTGTCCTGTAAACTGGAAACAGGTCGCACACACCAAATTAGAGTCCACATGAAGCACATTGGACATACCTTATTTAATGATGAGCGTTATGGTGGCGAAAAAATATTGAAAGGTACTACGTTTACCAAGTACAAGCAGTTTGTGGATAATTGTTTCAAGATATTGCCAAGACAAGCGCTTCATGCAAAAACTTTGGGTTTTGAGCATCCAGAAACAAACAAATGGATGCGTTTTACATCAGAACTACCAGAAGACATGCAACTTTGTGTTGAGAAGTGGCAAGCTTATGCAAAGCATCAAGATAATTTATAATTCTATATAAAATTACTTCTAAAATAAGTTTCATTTCATTTGTGTTACTCTTAAATTTGAGAAACAAAATTAATACACAATGAAATTAGTATTGTCTCCTGCAAAATCCTTGAATTTTGAAAGCGAATTACCAACCAATAAAACTTCAGAATCTTGCTTTTTAAATGAAGCTGAGCGCTTAAATAGGTTGCTTAAAAAAAAATCTGCCAGAAGCTTATCCAAGCTCATGAAAATTTCACCAGCTTTAGGACAGCTTAATTACGAGCGCAATCAAGAATGGCATTTACCATTTACTAAATCCAATGCACGACAAGCCATTTATGCATTTAGTGGTGATGTTTATAGAGGGTTGGATGCTTATAAAATTCCGAAGGAAAAATTGGATAAGGTCCAGGATACAGTTAGGATTATTTCTGGATTGTACGGAATTTTAAAGCCAATGGATTTAATACAGCCTTATAGATTGGAAATGGGAACTAAATTTCCAGTTGGTAAAAATAAAAACCTGTATGAGTTTTGGAAAAAGAAAGTCACCCAAACTTTAAATGATGAGTTGGAAGATGATGAAGTCTTCTTAAATTTGGCGAGTAATGAATATTTTAAAGCTATTGATACAAAAACATTAAAAGTCCCTGTGATTACAGCTATTTTTAAGGATTTAAAAAACGGTGAATACAAAACCATAATGACCTTTGCAAAATTAGCACGTGGTTACATGACGCGTTATATTATAGATACAAATGCGAATACTATTGATGATATAAAAGGCTTTAATTATGAAGGTTATGGTTATAGCGATTCTATGTCTACTGACACAGAATTAGTATTTATAAGATAAAAAAGCGGTAAAACCTTACCTATTTTTTGTCATCCTTTTTTGTTGTTGCCTTTTTTGTTGTTGCCTTTTTCTTTGGAGTAGCTTTGGGTTTTGCTACAGGCTTGGTAGCAGTAGCTTTAGCAGAGGTTGGTTTAGCCTTTGTTTTGGCAGTAGCGACTTTAGGTTGTGCTTTAGTTTTTTTTCTAGGGCGTCTAACACCAAAGGTTCCCATTGTTATTTTTCCACGTCTTGATTTTTTATCGCCTTTCCCCATGAGTAGCTATTTAATGATTAGTGCATTAAAAATACTACTTTTAAAACCTAATTCAAAACCCAATGTTTTTTCATCAGCACCCATATAAGCCTTTTATTAAAGAAAACACAACAAAGCTTATCGTTGGCACATTACCACCACCTCGTTTTTCCACAGGTAAACTATTGGAAAAAGATGTAGATTTCTGTTATGGGAGTTACTATAATTCTTTATGGTTATACATTGATAAAATTTATAACCTTGGATTACGTTTTAACAATTCACAAGAAGCCATTGACGAGCGAAAACAATTTCTAATTAAGCATAAAATAGGTGTTTGCGATATTGTTGAAAGTGCAGAAAGAAAAAAAATTGACGCTTCCGATTTGGGCATGAAAAATATAAAATTAAGAGATATTTTGGGCTATTTAAAACAATACCCAAAGGTTGAAACCTTATTATTTACTGGTGGAAATAGCAAAAATGGACCTGAATATTTTTTTAGAAAACACTTAAAGGATTATGGTTTGAAGTTGGAACTTGTCTCTAACGAAATACCAAGAGTCCACAAATTTAATCTTTACAATTCTGAACAAAGTCAAGAATCTCAACGAATCGTTAAAACAGTCTCTTTAACCTCAGGTTCTGGAGCTGCAAATATCTCTATTAGCAGAATGCCATTGTATAAACAACAAAAAGTAAAAAACCCAAAGTTTAACACGTTCGATTTTAGGGTGATGCAGTACAGAGAGTTTCTTTAACTTTTAGACCAGACAGCATAAATTATATATAATAAACCTGGAATAGCGAACGAATTTATTAAAAAGCTTGCCGCCAATTCTGGGCGAAGAATATGGAATACCATTATACCTCCAACAGTTATTAACCCACCAATACTTTCGCGTTTAAATGCAATTAATAAACCTATTATGGTACTAATTGGGAACAATAATAATGCAATTACATCCGAATTATTCATTGCAATTATATTTGAGTTTGAAAATATTTCAGCAAAGGTCATAATCAATAAAAAAACAATGACAAAAGAGCCTAAAAGTCTTGCCGACCAAAGAATTATTTTTAAGACTCTTTGCTTTTGCACTTAGTTTTTTTGAGGGATTGTTCTCACTAAGATAACTAATTAAAAATAATTAAGTGGTTCAAGGTGATTATAATTAATCATTTGCTTGTTTTCTTGCTGTAATTAAGGATTTCTTTAGGGAGCTGCTTTCCTTTGTTTTTTGCTAAGTACCTACGTAAAACACCACCTTTAATATGATTAATATCAAATTCTATGGAAAAAGCATTTGGATCTGCTTTGTCTATAACACGATGCATTTTTCTAATATCAATTCTATTTATAACGGTATGGATAATATCAAATTCTAGCATTTCGCCACTACTTCCATAACCTTTTTCACCTTTATATATGGTCATTCCAGCTCCAAGTTCGTTTATGATTGCCGATTTAATTTCTTTATGCTTTTTTGAAACAATCATCACACCTATAAAATCTTCAAACCCTTCAATAAGCAAATCAATGACTTTTGCAGTGACAATATAGGTAAGAATAGAGTACATTGCAATTTCTACCGAGAGCACAAATGCTGTAATACCAAATAAAATAATATTGAAGTATAAAATAATTTGACCAATACTAAACCCAAAACGGTCGTTTAAAAATACGCCTAAAATTTCCGAACCATCAAGTACTGCACCATTTTTTACGGTTAGACCAATGCCAGCTCCAACAAATAAACCTCCAAAAATTGATATGAGCAGTTTATCTTCGGTAATCGTATCAAATTCTACAAAATGAATGACCAATGCCAAACCTATAATGCTAAAAACAGACTTTATTAAAATGCGTTTTGATAGTGTAAAATAGGCAAGTATTAAAAACGGAATATTAATAAGCACCAACAGCGTTGAAATATTGATGCTTTCAAATTGAGAATTTACCAAAATAGCAGTTCCGGTAACGCCTCCATCCAAAAAATCGTTTGGTAACAAAAATGCTTCTAGACCAACACTTGCCAGAAAAATGCCCAATGCAATTTGAAAGTATTCCGATAAGTATGTATAAGTTGTTTTCTTATTCATTTATTCCAAGTCTTTAAAAGAGGTGTTTAATGCTAATACAAGTTTAGTTATTATATTGCTAATACTAATTTTGGTTAATCCCTTGCTGCTTTAAACTCACTTCCATCATACCATTTTGGGAAATAATCTTCATTTGCTAGTTTCAATCCTACATTAAAAAATAATTGTAAATCTAATTGTATGCCACTTAGTTCGGTAGTTTCCGGATTATATTCATCTGATGGTTGATGGTATTTATACTTGCGGTAATCATCATTATATTTTTTTATATCTTCAATACTTCTATCAAAACCTTCATAAGCACCACTTGCGTACAAAGCAGGAATGCCAATTTTTGCAAAATTAAAATGATCAGATCTAAAGAAGTACCCTTTTTCGGCTTCAGGATCTGGAATAATGTACCTATTTTGTTCAGTAGCTGCTTCTTTGGCATAATCGTCCATTTCAGATTGGCCATAACCAGTAATCGTTAAGTCTTTCATTTTTCCTGGACTGCCCAGTGCATCAATATTAATATTTGCCACTGTTTGTTTAGGGTCGAATATTGGGTTTTCGGCATAATATGCCGAACCTAATAATCCTTGTTCTTCAGAAGTAACTGCTATAAAAGCGATTGATCTTTTTGTAGGATTACTTTCTTTGAAGGCTTTAGCAATAGCTAATAAACCTGCGGTTCCAGAAGCATTATCTACAGCACCATTATAAATGGAATCACCATCTATAGCTTTTCCAATCCCAAAATGATCCCAATGTGCAGAGTATATAATATATTCATCCTTTTGGTCTGTTCCAGGTATAAGAGCCACAACATTTTTAGATACGTCTTTTTTGATTTGATTCTTAATACCTACCGAAACTTTTAAATCCAACGGAACCGGTTTAAAATCTTTATTTCTAGAAAGGGTTTTATAGTCTTGACCTTTCATAGAAGAAATTCCAAACATTTTATTGGCACTTTCACTACTTATCCAAGATTCAACATCTAAAAGTGGTAAATCACTTTCAATAACTAATCGAGCACCACTCCAACCAGATTCGATAACGTTCCAACCATAAGAAGCTGGCTCAGTATCATGAATTATAATAAGTCCAGCTGCGCCTTGTCTGGCAGCCTCTTCATATTTGTAGGTCCAACGACCATAATAAGTCATTTCGTTTCCTTTAAATAAGGTGGAATCTCCCGATTTAAAACCTGGGTCATTAATTAAAACAACCGCTGTTTTTCCTTTCCAATCTATTCCTTCATAATCGTTCCACCCATATTCTGGAGCAACGATGCCATAACCTGCAAAAACAAGTTCGGAATCTTCCAGACCAACGCTGTTTACTGTTTTATTTGTTGTGGCAACAAAATCCTTTAGGGACTCTAAATTAAAACTTCTATTACTGCCTGAAATAACCATATTTTCTGAAGGTGTTCCTGTAATTTCCACCAATGGAACATCTTGAAAATAACTATCACCATTTCCTGGTAAAAGCCCTAATTTCTCAAACTCATCTTTTAAATAGTTCACGGTTTTTACTTCACCTTCGGTAAATGGTTTTCTTCCTAGAAATTCATCTGACGCAAGACGCTCAATATGATTACCAATAGTAGTTATGTCAACTTCTACTAAATTTAAAGTGTCTTTTTTGTCGTTTTCACAACTAATAAATAGTACTATTACTAAAAATTTTAAGTAATTTTTCATAAATGGTATTTTAATTAAATTATTGATAAAGCTTTGTTAAGCATTGTTGTACAACGAAGTTCGACTAATTTTTACACAAAATCAAGGCGATGGCATAAATTAGATTAACTTTGCAGCTTAATAAAAATGACGCTATAAATAAGAATGTCATTTATAAATGCCAATTATTGGCCAAATCATTTATATGTCATTTAACTCTTTAGGTTTATCTAATGCCTTATTAAAAGCAATCGATAAACAAGGCTATACAACGCCATCACCAATACAGCAAAAAGCAATTCCTTTAATTTTAGAAGGTAAAGATGTATTGGCATCTGCCCAAACAGGAACCGGTAAAACAGCAGGTTTTACTCTGCCTATGCTTCAAAATTTGTCTCAAGGTCAGCATATGCGTAAACGCCCTATTCGTGCATTGGTACTAACACCAACACGAGAGTTGGCAGCACAAGTGCATAACAATGTAAAAGCATATAGTGAGTTTTTAGATATTCGTTCGGCTGTTATTTTTGGAGGTGTTAACCAAAGACCACAAGTGGCAACTATCCGAAATGGTGTAGATATACTTATTGCAACTCCAGGACGTCTCATCGATTTACAAAATCAAGGATTATTGTCGCTCTCTAAAATTGAAATTTTGGTTTTAGATGAAGCTGATAGAATGCTTGATATGGGCTTTAAAAGAGATATAGACAAGATAATGAGTTTAATGCCTTCACGACGACAAAATTTATTGTTTTCGGCTACGTTTTCAAGAGAGATAAAAAATCTGGCAAATAGCATATTGCACCACCCTGTTTTGGTTGAGGCAACACCTGAAAACACGACAGTTGATGCTATAGAACAAAAAGTATATCGTGTAGCAAAAGCGAAGAAAACAGACTTGGTTATTAAGTTAATTTCCGAAGGTAATTGGAAGCAGGTTTTAGTATTTAATAGGACCAAACATGGAGCCAATAAATTATGCAAAAAAATGGTAAGTGCAGGAATTTCGGCTGCAGCTATTCATGGTAATAAAAGTCAAGGAGCGAGAACCAAGGCGTTGGCTGGATTTAAAAACGGAAGCGTTCGGGTTTTGGTAGCAACCGATATTGCAGCTCGTGGATTGGATATTCCGTTACTGCCACATGTTGTTAATTTTGAATTGCCGAATATTTCGGAAGACTACGTACACAGGATAGGAAGAACCGGAAGGGCAGGAGCCAGTGGTGAAGCTATATCATTAGTGTCTGCAGATGAAACGACTTATTTAAGGGATATTGAAAAATTAGTTGGTATAAAAATACCAAAAGAAGTTGTAGAAGGTTTCGAACCAGATCCTAACGCATCAACCGAGCCTGTTAAACAAGGTCAAGGAAGAAGTTCACGCAATAGAGGTTCAAGAAATTCCAATTCCAATAGAAACAATAACAGTAAACGAAATAGCAGAAGACCTAAACGTAATAGTGATAGAAGGTCTGATAATAGGCGGAATTAATATAATTTATGGAGCAACAACCCAACAACCTTTTACATGGAATTAAACTTGAACAAATCATAAACGATTTGGTAGCTCATTATGGATGGGAATATTTAGGTTACAATATCAATATCCGCTGCTTTACACAGGATCCTTCAGTGAAATCCAGTTTAAAATTTTTACGTCGTACACCTTGGGCACGAACTAAAGTGGAAACTATGTATTTGGATATGTTGAAGAAACAGAAAAGAAGTTGATTTTCGGGAGTTTTGTTTAACGGTTGGTTTAAGATTAGTTGTATTATTTTTTTGTTGCAATCAATAAAAGAGAGTCGTTTTCATCAAACTCTTTATATTCTTCGATTGATAATATTTTAAAATATTTTTCAAACACTTTTGTAAGTGTTGCGATACTATGATAATTTACAAAAAGACCTTTGAAAATTTCAGAACCTTCTCCTTTCCAAAAAGAATGGCAAATTTTTCCATTAGAATTTAGAATTTCATTTTGCCTTTTAACAGAGCCTATCAATTCAATATCTTTTAAATGATGCATGACTTTGTTTGAATAAATCCCATCAAATTTCATTTCAGTTTTTAAAGAAACAGCATCTAATTCAAGGAATTTCCCTTTAGGATTTTTATTGATCAAATGATTAAGAAACTCATTTGAGTTATCAGATCCAGTAACTTCATAAAATTCGCTCAAAATTTCCCAATCCGTTCCGGGACCCGAACCAATTTCAAGAATTGTTGAATTATAGGGCAAAATATTTTTTAGTTTTTCAATTAATAACTTTCCATTAACATCTTTTGCCAATTTAATATATTCATCAACGGATTCTTTTGTTTTATAATAATCTCCTTTCATGTGTAAACTTAAAATGTATTACAATGCTTGATATGGTCAGTTTTAATCTGCCCAAAGTAAGAATCCAAGGTAAATGTTTTTTACATAATGTCAAGCCTAACTTATCTTAAATATTTTAAGCCTTCATATACCACAATGCTCACAGCATTTGCCAAATTTAAGCTTCTTACGTGTTTACTGTAAAGCGGAATTTTAAATAATTTATCTGAATGTTTTTCAATTAAATCTTTGGGCAACCCAACCGATTCTTTTCCGAAGATGAGAAACATATCATCTTCAAAATCGATTGACCAATGGTCTTGTGTTCCATGACTTGAAAGAAACACCATATTCTTATCCTCGTTTTTATTGAAGAAATCCTCAATACTATCATAAATACTTACAGAAAGGTGTTGCCAATAGTCCAATCCAGCACGTTTTAACCGTGTGTCGTCAATCTCAAAACCAAATGGTTTTACCAAGTGTAAGTTAGAGCCTGTTGCCAAACTTAATCTGCCAATATTCCCTGTGTTATTTGGGATTTCAGGTTCAATAAGGACAATGTTAAGTGGCATTTTTTGACCTTAATTTTAGAATAATAATTCTTATTAAAAGGATAAATGGAAACCCGTGTAATAAGGTATCGAACCAATCCATAAGTTTCATTCCATTAGCTCCACCTGCGATCCATTTTATTTTACCGACAATATGTGGCTCTGGATAAAAAGGTGCTAAACCCAAAGTTAAGCAGAGAAGTACAATTAATTTCCAGTTATTGAGTGGGTTCATTTATTTAGGGTTTTTTAAACGTACAAAAAATAAAACTCTGCTTGGTGTTAAAAGGTGTTTCGTGTTCAATTAGTCGACAATTCACCTTTTTGAATTTGCTAAATCTTTTTGTAAGAGTAGATTCGGAATATTGTGTGATTTCTATTCCGCTGCATTTTTTTGGTCCATCAGTTGAAAACGTTCCAACTATTAAATGGCCAGAATCCTTAACTCCCTTTTGAGCCGATTTAAGATAATTTTCTATTTCTTGTTCTTCAGTTAAAAAATGAAAGGCTGCTCGATCATGCCAAAGATCATATGCTTCTGTTGGATTAAAATCGGACACATCTGCTTCAATCCATTTTACGTTTTTGCTTTGTTTTCCCAAACGTAATTTTGCTCTCTCGATCGCTTTTTTGGAAATATCCAGAACAGTTATATTTTGATAGCCCAATTGCAATAGATTATCAACCAGAAAACTGTCGCCTCCACCAATATCCATGATACTTGCCGTTTTAGGGATATTTAATTCTTCTATAAATTTAAGTGATGTTTCTGGAGTTGGTTGATACCAACTTACTTCGTTTAATTGTTTGGTACTGTAAATGTTTTCCCAGTGTTTTTTTCTGTCAAAGGATTCCATTATTCAAGGATTTGTTTTACAAAACTATCGATTTTATCGACACCATTATTGGTTAAATGCTTGATAAATGCACTGCCAATAATAGCACCTTTTGCATATTGGGTTGCTTGTGCAAAAGTCTCGTTATTACTAATGCCAAAACCAACAATTTGCGGGTTGTTGAGTTTCATACTTGCAATGCGTTTAAAGTAATTGGTTTGTTCATCACCAAAACCTGACTTTGCTCCTGTAGTACTTGCCGAACTTACCATATAGATAAATCCGTTGGAGATGGAATCGATATAGTTAATACGTTCAACAGAAGTTTGAGGCGTAATTAGGAATACGTTTATCAATCCATATTTCTCAAAAATTGCCATGTATTCCTCATGATACACATCTACTGGTAAATCCGGAATTATTAATCCATCTACACCTATTTCCTGACATTTTTTGCAGAAGGCTTCTACACCATATTGTAACATTGGATTAAAATAACCCATGATTATCAAAGGGATATTTACCGTTTTCCTGATATCTTTTAATTGTTCAAACAATTTTTCAGACGTCATGCCATTTTTTAAAGCTTGAGTTGAACTGGCTTGAATGGTTGGGCCATCTGCCAAAGGGTCGCTAAATGGCAAGCCAATTTCTATCATATCAACACCGTTTTTTTCTAAATTTTGAATGATAGTGACTGTATCATTTATATTTGGATATCCAGCTGTGAAATAGATGGAGAGCAATTTTTTGTCTTCTTTTAGTTTTTGATTGATTCTGTTCATATTCTGTCATTCCTGCGAAGGCAGGAATCTTATTATTTTAAGTTCTATTTTTCTTTCTTTTTTCTGTTCATTTTGTCTAGATACAAAACGAACCAAAAAATCATATCAAAATTAGGAAATTGCTAAAGCATCATTCACTTTCGGAATTTCGTGCTTGAAGCTACGCTTCGCATCTACATTCCTACGTTCATTATTTCTGAATTTTGATGATTCCGACCTTGTCGGAACTCCAAGTTTAAATTATATTATCATTTTCATTTTAGTTCTGTTTTGCGTTAAGGATTGAAGCGGCATCCTTTTTATGCTAAACTGATTATGTTTCATGAGATACTGAAATATATTTAGCATAAAAAGATATAGCGGAAAGCCTGACCCTTGTGGTAACGCCATAATACTAAAGTTTAAAGTGGTTAATATACGTGTCCAAATCCTTGTCGCCTCGACCTGATAAACTCACCACTACAATATCGTTTTTATTGAATTGTTTCTTATCAAAAACAGCCAATGCATGAGAGGTTTCAATGGCTGGAATGATACCTTCCAACTTGCACATTTCCAATCCTGCTGTCATGGCATCATCATCGGTTATGGAAATGAATTCTGCTCTTCCAGATTTGTATAAATGGGCATGCATGGGTCCAACTCCAGGATAATCCAACCCTGCGGAGATGGAATATGGCTCTGTAATCTGACCGTCTTTGGTCTGCATTAACAAAGTTTTACTGCCATGTATAATGCCTTCTTTTCCCAACACAGATGTTGCAGCGCTTTCTCTGGAATCTACACCTTTTCCAGCGGCTTCCACAGCTATGAGGTTTACATCTTCATCATCTAAATAATGATAATACACGCCTGCTGCATTACTGCCTCCACCAACGCAAGCTACCACATAATCTGGTTTTGTCGTACCTTCCTGCTCTTTTAATTGCCATTGGATTTCTTGGGAAACAACCGACTGAAATCGTGCGACCATATCTGGGTAAGGATGTGGCCCGACGACACTGCCAATAATGTAATGCGTATTTACCGGATTGTTTATCCAGTCGCGAATGGCTTCGTTGGTGGCATCTTTAAGAGTTCGACTACCAGAAAGCGCTGGACGCACTTCTGCACCAAGCATTTTCATTCTGGCAACATTTGGTGCTTGACGAGCAATGTCAATGTCTCCCATATATACAATACATTCCAATCCCATTAATGCGCAAACAGTTGCTGTGGCAACACCATGCTGTCCTGCTCCAGTTTCGGCGATAATCCTTGTTTTGCCCAATCGCTTTGCCATGAGGATTTGACCTATGGTATTATTGATTTTATGGGCTCCTGTATGGTTTAAATCTTCTCGTTTCAGATAGACTTTAGTATTGTATTTTTCTGATAAGCGCTTCGCAAAATAGAGAGGAGAAGGACGTCCAACATAATCTTTAAGTAATTGGTTGAACTCTTTTTGAAATTCAGGTTCTGCCATCACTTTTAAATAGTTTTGGCGTAATTCTTCTACATTGGGATAAAGCATTTCCGGAATGAAAGCACCTCCAAACTCTCCGTAATAGCCTTTTTTGTTGATGTTGTATGTTTTCATATTTACTTTCTGCGAAGGCAGGAATGTTTTTTAATTGTTGATTTTATATTTTGCTATTGAGACCTCATAGGTTTTCAAAACCTGTGAGGTCTGATATATGTTAAGCCTTTTTGTTATGAATGAACTTACAAACTCTCCGTAATAGCCTTTTTTTGTTGATGTTGTAGCTCATGTTCTATAATTAAGTCATTGCGAGCAAAGCGCTGCAATCTTTTTAAACAGATTACTTCAGTCATGCCTCCTTCGTAATGACAATTGTTTTTTAAATTCTTTTAATTTTTCAATATTTTTTAATCCGGGTTTAATTTCAAATTTACTGTTTACATCTATTGCGCAACAATATTTTGATGCTTCTGTTTTAAGGAATAATTTTATGTTTTCAACTTCATTTAACCCAATCCCTCCACTTAAAAAGAAAGGTTTTGTTGATGGATATTCCTTTAAAGCATCCCAGTTGAATGTGTAACCATTTCCTCCTGGAAGTTTTCCCTTTGTGTCGAACAAATAGTAATCGCATACTTCTTCGTAAGGTTTCAGGACTGAAAAGTCGAATTCGTCTTTAATTGAGAATACTTTGATTAACTCGACCTGAACTTGTTTCGGGTTTTTTTGATGAGATGCTGAAACGAGTTCAGCATGACGTAATGCGTCACAAAATTCTACTGATTCACTTCCATGTAACTGAATTGCACCTAATTGATGGGTTTTAATTTTATCTAATATGAAACCAATTTCCTTATCGACAAAAACACCAACTTTTTGAATTTGCTTTGAGAGCTCTGGGATAAAACCATCGAAATTTCTTGGTGATGGTTCATGAAATATAAACCCAAGATAATCCGGTTGCAAAGTTGCAACGTCTAATATGTTATCCTGATATTTCATTCCGCAGACCTTTAATTTCATAATTTCTGTCATTCCTGCGAAGGCAGGAATCTTTTTAATTTTAGTTCAATTTATAATGGATTCCGCATCAAGTGCGGAATGACAAATTCTATTTATTTAATTCTTCTATAAATGTTTTTGCACTTGCTCCTGGATTATCCGTTTTCATAAAATTCTCTCCAATTAAAAAACCTTGATAGCCAAAAGATTGTAATTCTTTTATAGCTTCGACAGAACTAATGCCACTTTCTGATATTTTTACAAAATCATCTGGAATCAATTCGCTTAATGTTTTACTTGTTTCTAAACTAACGTCAAATGTTTTTAGGTTTCTGTTGTTAACTCCAAGCATATCCAATGAATGCATAATGGATTTATGCAGTTCTTCTTCATTGTGAACTTCCAGCAACACATCAAGATGTAAGCTTTTTGCCAATTCGGAAAATTGCTTGATGTCGTCTCTTGTCAAAATTGCGGCAATCAACAAAATAGCATCTGCACCAAAGGCTTTGGATTCTATAATTTGATATTCGTCAATAATAAATTCTTTACGCAGTAAGGGTAAGTCGCAATTTTCCCGTGCCAATAATAAATCGTCCAGCATACCTCCAAAATAAATTTCGTCGGTCAATACAGACATGCCACAAGCACCTGCCTGTTCGTAGCCAAAAGCTACATCTTCAACCATCGCTGTATTGTTTATGATTGATTTTGATGGGGAACGACGTTTGAACTCGGCAATAATTCCGGTTTTGCTTAAACTTAATTTTTTAGCTAATGATTTGGTTTTTCTGTCAAAAAAAGGCGTTCTCTCAAATATTTCAATTGGGATGAGTTCTTTTTTTAAAGCGACTTCTTTACGTTTATCGACTGTTATTTTTTGTAATATATCCATTTTTCCTATCCCTAACCCTTTCCATCCCGACAGCTTTCGGGAGAAAGGAAATTGTTGTGTTATCCATCTTTAAAAGTCCTTCCTTTTAGGAAGGATTTAGGATGGAGTTATTTACTTAATTCAATTAATTTATCTAAACTTTGTTTTGCCTTCCCTGAAAGTAACGATTCCTTTGCTAATTCAAATCCTTCTATATGGCTAATTTGTTTTGAGGTTGCAATGGCTAATCCAGCATTGGCACAAACCACATTGTTTTGCGGTTCTGTACCCTTTCCATTAATTACTTTTACAAATATGTTGGCAGCGTCTTCAATTGTATTGCCACCAAAAATAGCACTTTGCTCAATTTTGTTAACTCCTAAATCTTCTGGTGAAAATAGGGTTTCAGATTGATTTGAAATGACCTTGGTTTTTCCTGTTAATGATATTTCGTCGTAACCATCCAAGGCATGAACAATACTGTAATTTTTATCGGTTTGTTGATATAGATAGCCATACAAGCGTTGCAATTCCAAGTTAAAAACACCTACCATTTGGTTTTTGGGAAACGATGGATTTACCATGGGACCCAACATATTAAAGAACGTTTTTACACCCAATTCTCGTCTAATTGGCGCTACATTTTTCATGGCTGGATGGAACAAAGGTGCGTGTAACACACAAATTCCGGCTTTGTCAATAGTATGTTTTAGGAAATCTTCATCATTGGAAAATTTAATGCCCAAATGCTCCATAACATTGGATGAGCCACATGCGGAAGACACACCATAATTTCCATGTTTCGCAACCTTAACTCCAGCTCCTGATGTTACAAAAGATGATAAAGTAGATATATTAAAAGTATCCTTTCCGTCACCACCTGTACCGCATAAATCTATGGCATTGAACTCTTTTAAATCAATTGGAATGCACAGTTCCAAAAGTGCACCCCTAAATCCTTGCAGCTCTTCAAGGGTAATACTACGCATCATATATACGGTTAAAAAAGAGGCAATTTGACTTTGGTTGTAATCACCTTTTGAGATGTTTACCAAAACCTGTTTTGCTTCTTCGCTTGAGATGTTTTCTTGGTTTATTAATCTGTTTAATAACTTTTTCATAAGCCCACTCTGTCCTGTCGGACATCTCTCCCAAAGGGAGAGAATCTATTAATTATTTTTTATTTGCTCGTATATTTAATACCCACTGTTACTGCACTTTGCTAACTATTAACCCAATTCTCTAAAATTTTTTTTCCGCTTGGTGTCAATACTGATTCTGGATGAAATTGCACGCCTTTTACATCGTAAATCTTATGGCGAAGTGACATGATTTGTCCGTTTTCATCAAAAGATGTGGCTTCTAAACAATCAGGTAAATTGGTATCGACGACCCAAGAATGATATCTTCCTACTTCTATCTTTTTACCTAATCCTTTAAACAAAGATTCATCATCAACAGTAATAGAAACATTGGTTGCTACGCCATGGTAAACGTCATCTAAATTGATTAATCTTCCACCAAAAACTTCACCAATGGCTTGTTGACCAAGACATACTCCTAATATACTTTTAGTTGATGCATATTCATTGATGATAGGTTTTAAAAGTCCAGCTTCATCAGGGATTCCAGGTCCTGGTGATAGGACAATTTTATCAAATGGGATTACATCTTCTAAAGTTAATTTGTCGTTTCTAACGACCGTAACATCACAATTTAAATCCTCTAAGTAATGGACTAAATTGTAAGTGAAACTGTCGTAGTTATCTATTACTAATACTTTTGTCATATCGATATTCGTTCTGCTATTTCTATGGCTTTTGTTAACGCTCCCAATTTATTGTAAACTTCCTGTAATTCATTATCTGCATTGGATTTTGACACCAATCCTGCTCCTGCCTGCCAATGCAATTTGTGGTTCTTGCTTAAAAATGTTCTGATCATAATGGCATGATTGTAATTGCCATCAAAATCCATGAAACCGATAGCACCTCCATAATAAGTCCGACTTGTTTTTTCGTAATCTTCAATAAGTTGCATCGCACGATGTTTTGGAGCTCCGCTTAAAGTGCCTGCTGGAAATGTGTCTGCAACCACTTGCATTGTCGGTACATCGTCATGCTTTTTTCCTGTTACTTTACTCACCAAATGGATAACATGAGAAAAGAATTGCACTTCTCGATATTTTTCAACAGTTACTTCGCTTCCATGTCTGCTCAAGTCGTTACGAGCTAAATCCACAAGCATCACATGTTCGGCATTTTCTTTGGCATCTTCTACTAATTTTTCGGCAAGTTTGGCATCTTTAAGGTCATCTCCAGTACGTTTA
>Ga0316209_1001110_pt1 | contig 32062 bp, 27 predicted proteins | sample 6monopyrite_MG_FD_204945 | JGI IMG/M metagenome (GOLD analysis project Ga0316209, IMG submission 204945) | Microbial mat bacterial communities from mineral coupon in-situ incubated in ocean water Damariscotta River, Maine, United States -... | ecosystem: Environmental > Aquatic > Marine >...
CCTTGAACGATTCGACGGTGATTTCGCGTTCGTGAGTGTTGAGTAATTCAACAAAACGGGACATGTGAGTGCCCTTGAAATTATGCGGCAAATTGACGTACATATTAAAGGTGGCGACGGTGTGCTGTTCGCCACCGCTACGGTCGGCAACCCGTACCGGATGTTTGATGCCCTTAATGCCGACTTTGTTGATGGCCAGTTGGCGAGTATCGTGGCTGTTTTGTACGTCAGCTATGGCCGTTGTGGTATCCATATTCAATTTTCCTCTGAGTAGCGTGCACAGGCTCGCTCGGTTTCCCAAATAGTGACAGCAGCAATTCGTACACGGCCGTCATCCAATATTTTTGTCAGCCCCTGGTAAAAAAACCGCGCTATGTTTTCAGCGGTCGGGTTGATGTTGTCGAAGGGCTCTATTTCGTTTAAGTATTGATGGTCGAGTTTGTCGACCAAAGTTTTGGCAGCCTGTTTGATTTTTTTGAAATCAAGCACCATGCCGGTTTCGTCCAGCTCCTGTGATGAAACGTCAACTTCAAGTTTCCAATTATGCCCATGCATTCGGCTGCACGCGCCCTGATAGTTTCTGAGTGTGTGGGCTGCAGAAAAATCTGTAACGATTTTCAGGGTAAAACAGGGGGGCATACTTAAAACCTGACTAATTTACTAGGAATTTATACCAGCCGAGACGGCTTGGCAAGGATGATGTTTAAAATGGTTCTCAACGACTTTGATGATTGTATCAGCATCGAGTCCATAACTGGCAAGTAATTCGTTGCGGCTGCCCTGATCCGTAAAGTGATCCGGCAGGCCAAGATTGACGATAGCAGTGAGCAAATCATTGCTGGCGAGTAATTCATTGACACCGCTGCCAGCTCCGCCGCTGATGGCATTGTCTTCGATGGTTATTAGTAAATCATGGCTGCTGGCAATGTCGAGGATCATTTTTTCATCTAAAGGTTTGACGAAACGCATGTTGATGACCGTCGCGTTGATTGATTCGGCTGCTTGTAATGCATCGTCAAGGCAGCTGCCGAAGGCTAAAATGGCGGTGCGTGAGCCGTTGCGGCGTTGCTCAGCGCTGCCGATTGTCAATGCTGTCATCTTTGTTTGTATTTCGGCTCCAGGTCCGCCGCCGCGTGGGTAACGGATAGCGCTGGGGCCGTCATGGCAGAATCCAGTGTAGAGCATTTGGCGGCATTCATTTTCGTCGCTGGGAGCCATGATGAGCATGTTAGGGATGCAGCGCATAAAACTTAGGTCGAAGCTGCCGGCATGTGTGGCGCCATCGGCACCGACGATACCGGCGCGGTCTATGGCGAACACTACTGGTAGGTTTTGCAGAGCTACATCATGGATTAATTGATCATAAGCACGTTGTAAAAAGGTTGAATAAATTGCGACGACAGGCTTTATGCCATCACAGGCCAGTCCAGCCGCTAAGGTAACAGCATGTTGCTCGGCAATGCCGACATCAAAGAAGCGTTGCGGGTATTGTTCTGCAAAACGCACCATACCTGAGCCTTCGCACATAGCTGGAGTGATGGCGACTAGGCGTTGATCTTGATTGGCCATGTCACAGAGCCAGTCGCTGAAAACCTGGGTATAGGTAGGGCTGCTGGCCGGGGCGGATTTTTTCTGTCCAGTTTTTGCATCAAAAGGTGGTACGCCGTGGTAGCTGCAGGGGTTGTTTTCCGCAGGCTGATAACCTTTGCCTTTTTTGGTGACGATATGAAGAAATTGTGGGCCACTGAGATCTTTTAAATTCCGCAACGTGGTGATCAGAGTATTAATGTCGTGGCCATCGATAGGGCCAATGTAATTAAAACCAAGCTCTTCAAACAGTGTGCCGGGAATGACCATGCCCTTAACGTGTTCTTCAGTACGGCGGGCCAATTCGCGAACAGAGGGCACGGCACTGAAGACTTTTTTGCTGCTCTCGCGCATGGTGGTATAGAACTTGCCTGAAAGTAATTTGGCGAGGTAGTTCGACATGCCGCCAACATTGGGTGAAATTGACATCTCGTTATCATTGAGAATCACCAGCATGTCGCTATGGACGTGACCGGCGTGATTCAATGCTTCAAAGGCCATGCCTGCTGTCAGTGCGCCATCACCAATGATGGCCGCAACACGACGTTTATTATCCGTTAATCCAGCGGCAACGGCCATGCCCAACGCAGCACTGATGGAGGTGCTTGAATGTCCTGCGCCAAAGGCATCGTAATTACTTTCGGTGCGTTTTAGAAACCCTGACAGGCCATCTTTCTGGCGCAGAGTGCCCATTTGTTCGCGACGACCAGTGAGGATTTTATGTGCATAGGCCTGGTGGCCAACATCCCAAATTAAACGGTCATCGGGTGTATTAAACACATAATGCAGTGCAACTGTCAGTTCGATTGTACCGAGACTGGAAGATAAATGACCGCCAGTGTGCGACAGTGACTCAATGATGAATTGGCGAATTTCATCGGCCAGCGCTTTGAGTTGATTTTCACTTAGCTGACGCAGCTGCGACGGGGTCGCAATGTCATTGAGCAGTGGGTATTCAGTTGTGGTCATTAGTATCTAAATCCGTTCAACCTCAATAGATAATGAGGTGTTTTATTGTCTGTTGCAAGCTTGCTTGTTGTTACGTAAATGAGATCGATTAGTTATGCCGGCTTACGATGTATTCCGAGATCCAGCGCAGTGCTTTAGCCTGCGAGCCGAGAGCTTGTATCGCTGCCAGAGCTTGCTCATGGGTTTCGTGAGCTTTCTGTTTCGCACCTTCTAGTCCGAGCAGAGCCGGATAGGTGGGTTTATTACGGGCGATATCTGCACCTTGTGTTTTACCGAGTACAGCGGTGTCGCCTTCGATATCCAGGATATCATCACGGATCTGGAAGGCCAGGCCGATGCAGCGGGCATAATCATCGAGCCGTTGCTGGGTTGCCGGGTCAATATTTTCCTGGCATAAAACAGCGAGTCTGACAGCGGCTAATATCAGCGCACCCGTTTTACGGCTGTGCATGTCTTGTAAGGATTCCAGGCTCATCGCCGTGCCGACAGCTTCAAGATCGGTCGCCTGTCCGCCAGCCATACCGAGAGAACCGCTGGCAGCGGCTAACATAGCAATCATTTTTACTCGTTGCGCTGCGCTAGCGGATATCGTCGGGTCTTCGGCTAGAATTTGGAATGCGAGTGTTTGCAGTGCGTCGCCTGCCAGTATTGCCATAGCTTCGCTATAGGCTTTATGGCAGGTGGGTTTGCCGCGCCGCAGGTCGTCATCGTCCATTGCAGGCAGGTCATCATGGACTAAGGAATAGGCGTGAATCAGCTCAACTGCGCTGGCTGGGCCATCGAGCTGCTCTGCGGGTAGCGCCAGTGCTTGCCCTGTGGCATATACGAGCAACGGCCGTACATACTTGCCGCCCGCCAATGCGGCGTAACGCATGGCTTCATGTAACTGTTGAGGTTGGCTGTCAGATGCTGGTAAACGTTGCGCCAGCTGCAGCGGCACACGTGACTTTGTCCAGTCCAGTAAGGCCTGAAATGAAGTTAGGTTTAAGCTTTGGCGATCAGTTGCCGGATGCATCGAAGGGTTCGGGTTCGCCATTTTCTTTGAGTAAAATTTGTACTTTTTGTTCGGCAGTTTTAAGTGCATCCTGGCAATTGCGAGTCAGTGCAATACCGCGTTCAAAGTGCTTTAATGAGTCTTCGAGGGTGATATCCCCCTGTTCCATTTGCTCGACGAGCGCTTCAAGCTCGGCCAACGCTTTCTCAAAATCCGGGGCAGCATCGGTCTTTTTTACTGCTTTTTTGGCCAAGTTTACGCTCCAGGTAGAATCATGCTTTGTTAATGAAGCGGCATTGTACTATAAATTGCACGGTACAGCAGACGGATGCACTGAGATTTATCTTCATGCTAAGCTAACCCACTTTTTTCAGAGATCCTATTTTGGGGTCAATAATACAGCGGAGCAATATTCCTTGAGTAAAGACTACGATGCGGCGGCGATAGAGGTTTTGACCGGGCTGGACCCGGTGCGCAAGCGTCCCGGCATGTATACCGATACATCGCGCCCCAATCATCTGGCCCAGGAAGTGATCGATAACAGTGTCGATGAAGTGTTGGCTGGGTTTGCCAGCAGCATAGAGGTGACGGTTTTCAAGGATGGTTCATTGCAGGTACAGGATGACGGGCGCGGGATGCCGGTCGATATTCATCCGGAAGAAGGCATTAGCGGCGTTGAGGTGATTCTGACCAAGCTGCATGCTGGTGGTAAATTTTCGAGTAAAAATTATCGTTTTTCTGGCGGGCTGCATGGCGTGGGTGTTTCTGTCGTCAATGCACTGTCAAAAAAGGTTGAGGTGTCAGTAAAACGCGGCGGCAAGGAATACCTGATTACTTTTGCCAATGGCGAAAAAACCTCCGAGCTGCAAGAAGTTGGCAAGGTCGGCAAACAGAATACCGGCACTTTTTTGCGCTTCTGGCCAGATGAAAAGTTTTTCGATAGCGCTAAATATTCACTGAGTAAATTAAAGCATCTGCTGTGTGCTAAGGCGGTGTTGTCTCCTGGGTTGAAGGTGAGTTTTTTTGATGAAGCCAGTGGTGACAGAGAAGAATGGCATTTTGAGGGCGGCTTGCAGGATTATTTACATGACGCACTGCAAGGTTATACCTTGCTGCCTGAAGAAGCCTTTGATGGCAGCATGGAAGGCCATACTGAAACGGTAGACTGGGCGGTTTTGTGGCTACCTGAAGGTGGCGAGCTGGTGACAGAAAGTTATGTCAATCTGGTGCCGACTGCGCAGGGTGGAACGCATGTGAATGGCTTGCGTACCGGGCTGACCGAAGCAGTACGTGAGTTTTGTGAATTCCGAAATATGTTGCCGCGCGGCGTTAAACTTGCGCCGGACGATGTCTGGGAACGTTGCAGTTATATTCTTTCCGTCAAACTCGATGACGCTCAGTTTTCTGGGCAAACCAAAGAACGTTTGTCATCACGTGAATGTGCTGCTTTTGTTTCGGGTGTTGTTAAAGACAGCTTCAGTCTATGGCTGAATCAACATGTTGATAGTGGCGAAGCGATTGCCATGTTGGCGATCAATAATGCCCAGAAACGCATGCGTTCAAACCGTAAAGTGGTGCGTAAAAAAGTTACCAATGGCCCGGCGTTGCCCGGCAAGTTGGCCGATTGTTCATCGCAGGATCTGGCTTTGACCGAGTTGTTTTTAGTCGAGGGTGACTCAGCCGGTGGTTCCGCCAAGCAGGCGCGCGATCGTCAGTTTCAGGCAATCATGCCGTTGCGCGGTAAAATTCTCAATACATGGGAAGTGGATTCGCATGATGTACTGGCCTCTCAGGAAGTGCATGATATTTCTGTCGCCATCGGTGTTGATCCGGGTTCGGAAGATCTTAAAGGCCTGCGTTACGGCAAAATTTGTGTGCTCGCTGATGCGGATTCGGATGGTGCGCATATTGCCACTTTATTATGTGCTTTATTCGTCAGGCATTTTCGTACACTGGTCATGGCTGGCCATGTGTTTGTTGCGATGCCGCCTTTATATCGCATTGATGTTGGAAAAGAAGTTTATTACGCACTTGATGATGCAGAAAAACAGGGTGTGCTGGATCGTATTGAAGCGGAGCACAAACGCGGCAAAATTAATGTGCAACGTTTTAAAGGTTTGGGTGAAATGAATCCATTGCAATTGAGGGAAACAACCATTATGCCGGACACACGCCGTTTGGTGCAGTTGACGATTGAGGGCAGTGACGATACGGATAGTTTGATGGATATGTTGTTGGCTAAAAAACGTGCACCTGATCGTAAGGCTTGGCTGGAAGAGAAAGGTAATCTTGCGGAGTCGCAAATATTATGAGCGATAAAATACTGATTAATTTAGAAGGTGTTGAGCGCCTGCCTTTAAAGACCTTTACCGAAAAGGCGTATCTCGATTATTCGATGTATGTCATTTTGGATCGTGCTTTGCCACATATTGGCGATGGTCTGAAACCCGTGCAGCGCCGCATTATTTATGCGATGTCCGAATTAGGTTTATCTGCGACTGCAAAATATAAAAAAGCTGCGCGTACCGTTGGTGATGTGTTGGGTAAATTTCACCCGCACGGTGATAGTGCCTGTTATGAGGCGATGGTGCACATGGCTCAGCCGTTTACGTATCGTTATCCATTGGTTGATGGTCAGGGAAACTGGGGTGCGCCCGATGATCCCAAATCATTTGCAGCGATGCGTTATACCGAAGCACGGCTATCGCGTTTTTCAGAAGTATTGTTGGGTGAATTGGGTCAGGGTACGGTTGAGTGGGGTGCAAATTTTGATGGCACGCTCGAAGAGCCGATTTTATTACCAGCGCGGTTGCCGCATGTATTGTTGAACGGTGTTACGGGCATTGCCGTGGGTATGGCCACGGATATCCCGCCGCATAATGTGCGTGAAGTGACCAGCGCCTGCATTCGTTTACTGGAGCAGCCGAAAGCGACAGTGAGTGACTTGTGTGAGCACATCAAAGGACCGGACTATCCTACTGAGGCGGAAATAATCACGCCTAAAGAAGACATTCATAAAATATATCAAACGGGCAGTGGCAGCATTCGTATGCGCGCCCGTTTTGAAATAGAGCAAGCTGAGGTGGTGATTACCGCGTTGCCGCATCAAGTGTCGGGTTCGAAAATACTGGAGCAGATCGCCGGCCAAATGACGGCGAAAAAGCTGCCGATGGTCGAGGATCTGCGTGATGAATCGGATCACGAAAATCCGACTCGTCTGGTGATTGTGCCGCGTTCAAATCGAATAGATGTTGATGCATTGATGTCACATTTATTTGCGTCAACGGATCTTGAGCGCAGTTACCGCGTCAACATGAATGTCATCACCTTGAATGGCAAGCCGCAACAGATGAATGTGCGTGACATGCTTAAGGAATGGTTGAGCTTTCGCACCGAGACGGTTAGACGTCGTTTAAGTTATCGTCTCGACAAGGTTGAACAGCGTTTGCATATTCTCGCCGGACTGCTGGTTGCCTATTTGAATATTGATGAAATTATCGAAATCATTCGTCACGAGGATGAACCGAAAAAAGAATTGATGACGCGTTTTACCTTATCTGAAATTCAGGCGAATGCGATTCTTGATATTCGTTTGCGTCAGTTGGCTAAACTCGAAGAAGTTAAAATTCGCGCAGAACAAAGTGAGCTGGAAGCTGAACGGGATTACCTTACTAAAACGTTGGGTTCCAGTGCACGTATGAAAACTTTGATACGTAAAGAACTTTTAGCAGATGCTGAATTGTACGGTGATGATCGTCGTTCGCCATTGAAGGAACGTGATGCAGCGCAGGCCATGTCTGAAACGGATTTGGTCAGTGCTGATCCGGTGACGATAGTGGTGTCGGAAAAAGGTTGGGTGCGTGCAGCCAAAGGCCATGAAATTGATGCCACGACATTGACCTATAAATCGGGTGATGGTTTTCTGGGCGCGGCGCACGGCCGTAGTAATCAGTCGGTGATGTTTATTGATTCGACCGGGCGCAGCTATGCACTGCCGTCTCACACTTTGCCTTCGGCACGTGGCCAAGGTGAACCACTGACGGGACGTTTATCGCCGCCTGAAGGTGCAGTGTTTCGTGGTGTTATGGCCGGGGGTGATGAGGCTTTATACTTGTTGGCCTCTGATGCCGGATATGGTTTTGTTGGCAAGCTCGGTGATTTTTTTAGTAAAAATAAAAAGGGCAAAGCGACATTGAGTGTGCCGAAAGGGGCGCTGGTTTTGCCGCCGATGCAAGTAGTGGATGTCAAAACGGATCGCATAGCTGCGATTACTCTCGATGGTCATCTGTTGATTACACCGCTTAACGAGATACCTCAGTTAGCGAAAGGCAAGGGCAATAAAATCATCGGTGTGCCGTCGAAAAAATTGGCGATACGTGAAGATTTGGTGGTGTTTATGGCCGTACTGCCTGTTGATGCTAATTTGCTTGTTCATGCCGGACAGCGCCACATCACGCTGAAGCCAAAAGATTTAGTCAATTACGAGGCGGAACGCGGTAAACGTGGACGTAAACTGCCGCGTGGATTACAGCGTGTTGATATGCTCTCGGTGGTTCGTAAGGGCGAGTAATTAGACGCGGGCTGATTTGCAGGAAAATGAGCTGAATTTGTCTGAATGAGGCGAGATTGAAATAGCGACGCTTTGGCCACATATTCGATAGCAATGTTAGTTATCTGGAGAAAGTGAACGAATGAAACGTATTTTCCTGTTTCTTGCAACGAATTTGGCCATTATTGTGGTGCTCAGCATTACGCTGCGATTGCTTGGTTTTGAAGGCTTTCTTGATCAGCAAGGTATCGACCTGAACCTTAAGTCAACGCTGTTGTTCGCAGCTGTGTTTGGCATGGGGGGATCATTTCTGTCTCTTGCAATGTCGAAATGGACGGCCAAGCGTTTTACCGGTGCACGTGTTATTGATCAGCCATCGGGTAATCAGGAACGCTGGTTACTGGACACAGTTAAGCGCCAAGCTCAAATGGTCGAAATTGGTATGCCAGAAGTGGCCATTTTTCAGACGCAGGATGTGAATGCTTTTGCTACTGGAATGAGTCGCAATAAGGCGCTGGTTGCGGTCAGCAGCGGTTTACTTGATGCGATGACACAGGATGAAGCTGAAGCCGTGTTGGCGCATGAAATCAGTCACGTTGCTAACGGAGACATGATTACCCTGGCTTTGATTCAGGGTGTTATTAATACCTTTGTTATTTTTCTGTCACGTATTATCGGTCACTACGTTGATCGAATTATTTTCAAAACACAGCGCGGTCATGGCCCAGCATTCTGGATTACGGCTATTATTGCTGAAATTGTTTTAGCTATTCTGGCATCCGTTATTGTGATGTGGTTCAGTCGTCAGCGTGAATACCGTGCTGATGCAGGTGGAGCAAAGTTGGCTGGTCGCGACAAGATGATCGCGGCGCTTGAACGGCTTCAGCAGAGTTCCAAGCAACCCCATCTACCAGATCAACTGGCCGCCTTCGGAATTGCAGGGGGTATCGGGCAGGGCTTTAAACGTTGGTTTATGAGTCACCCTCCTTTGGAAGAGCGGATTGCGGCATTGCGGGCTGAAGGGTAAGGCGTGAGGCGTGAGGCGTGGCGTCATCCTGAGCGTAAGTGAAGGATCTCGATCCGCACTGAAAGAAAAAACTCTCTCCGATAAATACAGGGTAAATGATGATTAAGCGATGCGAATGGGCGATGAATGTAGGCTCATTGTATACGCAATATCATGATGAGGAATGGGGTGTTCCTGTTTATGATGATCGCAAATTGTTTGAGATGCTGATACTCGAGGGAGTGCAGGCCGGACTCAGTTGGATTACGGTTCTCAAAAAACGCGAAAATTACCGCAAAGCTTTCGATCAATTCGATCCTGTAAAAATTGCCCGCTACAGCGACCGCAAACGCGACAGTCTGTTACAAAATATCGGTATTGTAAGAAATCGACTCAAGGTTAATGCGGCGACTGTAAATGCTCAGTGTTATTTAGCAGTGCTGGAACAGTTTCCGAGTTTCAGTGAATATATTTGGGCATTTGTTGGCGGTGAGCCAATAATAAATCATTGGGAAGATTTAAGTGAAATGCCTGTTAACACTGAAGAGTCGATGGCGATGAGTAAAGACCTTAAAAAACGAGGTTTTAAATTCGTTGGACCAACAATTTGTTATGCTTATATGCAGGCTGTGGGTATGGTGAATGATCATACTCAAGATTGCGATTTTTCAAAGCTCTAGAACATTTTAAGCAGATGATAAGTTAAGCTGAAATTTTTAACTGATTCATCGAACCTCCTTTTCTTCCAGGCCATTTCCCCCTGATTTCCCTTCATTGTTCATTTTGAGTATCTAAAATTATTGTATATGTTCGAAAGATCCTAAAACTGCTATAGGTTTACATGATTTTGGCGCTATATAAAGTGAAGAATAATTGTGTTGTGACACTTTGGAGATTTAATAATGACAAGTAAACATGTAACTTCTGGTTCTAAGAAGCTGACTGTTCAGAATAAATTGTTTATGGGGTTTGGCGCAGTGCTGGTGGTTGTTGCCCTGGTTTCAATTAATAATTTTGTCATGATGAGTGAAATTAGTGAGGATGAGCATCGCTTAATGGATTTGCGTATGCCTACGCTTATTTCTGGAATGGAGATTGCGGATGGTGTGCATCTGTCACTTTCTGGTTTGCGAGGTTATATGATCTTGGGTGGAAACCCGCAGGCAGCAGAAAAATTTAAAGCAGAGCGCCAGCAGGGCTGGGATCAAATCGACACTGCAATGGCTGAGATGAATGAGCTCTCAAAAAACTGGACTGATCCAAAAAACATTGAAATGTTGAGTCAGATGAAAGCACAGATTAAAGCTTTTCGTATCGCTCAGAATGAAGTTGAAGCGATAGCTCATACTTCGAACAATATTCCATCTTTTAAACTGTTAGAGACTGAAACGGCGCCCCGGGCTGAAAAAATTATGGCGGCACTGACGAGCATGGTTGAAGAAGAATCATTGTTAAGAGCAACGGTTGAACGTAAGGTGTTGCTAAAGTTGTTAGCAGATAGTCGTGGTTCTTTTGCTATCGGCATATCAAATATTCGTGCATATTTATTGAGCAGTGATGTCCAGTTTTCGAAAAGTTTCCAAGATGCATGGTTGATAAATGAAGCCAGTTTTCAAAAAATCCTCACAATGAAAAATTTGTTCAACGTGAAACAGGCAGAGTTGTGGGGTAGCTATGAAACCCTTCGAGCTGAATTTTCATCTTTGCCTGCAAAAATGTTTGAATTACGAGCTGGTAAGGACTGGAACATGGCCAGCTACTGGTCGAGTGTCAGGATGACTCCCAGAGCCGAGGAAATTCTAGAATTACTTGAAAAAATGCGCGAGTTTCAGGAAAGATTAGTGGCTATGGATCAGGCAAAGCTTGAGAGTGAAACCGTGGTCATGGAGGTCATTATGATAATCGGTTCTGTGGTGGCTCTTCTTATAGGAGTGTTTATCTCGGTGTACATCAGCCGCATGATTACTGTGCCATTGAAAGCGGTTGGAGATCGAGCTAAGGCGATTGCTAACGGTGATCTCACAGGTCAGGATTTAATTGTGAAAGGCCGTGATGAGCTGGCTGAGTTGAGTGACGCGATCAACCATATGAGCAGAAATCTACGAGAGATTATTCAACAGGTATCAAGTTCAGCTCAGCAAATCAGTGTTTCTTCGGGTCAACTTTCAGCTGTAACTGAGCAGTCGAGTCAAAGCCTCTTTGAGCAGCAGACTCAAACAGAGCAAGTGGCGACTGCAATGAATGAGATGAGTGCCACGGTACTCGAGGTGAGCGCAAATATTAGTGGTACAGCTCAGGCTGCTGAAGAAGCAAATTCAGAAACGGTTGATGGTCGCAAGATGGTTGATGAAGCTGTGCAGGCAGTGCAAACTTTGGCAAGTCAAATAGAAGGTGCGGCGGAGGTTGTTCACCGATTAGAGGCGGATAGTGAAAATATAAATGCAGTGTTGGCTGTGATTAAGGGTGTGGCCGAGCAGACTAATTTACTTGCGTTAAATGCTGCGATTGAAGCTGCACGCGCCGGTGAGCAGGGTCGAGGTTTTGCGGTGGTCGCTGATGAGGTGCGTACTCTGGCAGGTCGTACTCAGGAATCTACTGAAGAAATAAATCAAGTGATTGATAAACTGCAAAAGGGTTCTCGTGAAGCAGTGGAGGTCATGAACAAAAGCCGTGAAGAGGCTCAATCTGTAGTTGAGCAGGCGAATAAGGCTGGTGTTTCGCTATCGGCGATTTCAAAAGCGGTTGGGCGTATTAATGATATGAGTGCGCAGATCGCTAGCGCGGCTGAAGAGCAAAGCGCCACAGCTGAAGAGATGAATCGCAATATTACAAGTATCTCGGCTATGGCCAATGAGACTTCATCGGGTGCTCAACAAACTGCAGCCTCAAGTGAAAATTTGGCGCATCTGGGTGGTGAGTTGAGAGAGGTGGTAGGTCAGTTCAAAGTTTGATGAAAAGTTGTTGCTATAAAAAATAAAGGTTGTCCTGAACTTAAGTTCAATCGCTGACGGTTATGGAGAGCAAGGCGAAGACCGTTAGTCCCGAATAGGCCACATCGGCTGCTTTTTCGTAGTTGAGAGTGAATCAACTACGAAGAAATGCAGTAGCGACTATAGTGGGCGTAGAGTTATTGAGGTAATTATGGCGTAGTGTGGCATGTGTAACAAAGTCATACGGAGACGTGATGTGCGCAGGACAATCCGGGGAAAAGGAATTAACTGTCGCGTAAACGAGTCGATTGTTGGCAGGGAGGCCATAAAATCATTCACGAGATAGCGACACAATTGATTTATTTGAAAAATATGCCCAGCTGAAAAGAGTGTTTAGTTGAATGATAGCTGGGGCAGCTTATAGTTGCGTTAATTACTTCGTAAGTAACGCTCTAAATCGCACTTTCCGAAAAATCAAATCCCATTTTATTATCAGGCTGTTGCAAAAAGTAACCTTGCATATAGTCAATGCCAGCACTCCAAAGAATGCTCATGGTACGTGCATCTTCGACAAATTCTGCGATGACATTTTTGTTAGAAGTATGGGCGTTAGCAATGATTGATTTTATGGTCGCTTCATTATCAGGGTGTTTGGGCAGGCTGTGGGTCAGTGAACGGTCAATTTTCAAGAAGTCGACAGCTAAACTACCAATGCTGTGGCTGATGTTTTTCTGTGTGCCAAAATATTCCAAAGCGCTGCGGCAGCCTATCTTGTTAAGCTTGGAGACGAAGTTGTGAAGCTCTATTGGATGGTTGCTTAGTTCTACAGTATTGATTTCAAAGATTAGGCTCTTATTGGGAATCTTGAGATCTTTTAATAAGGCATTTAACCAGGGCAAGAAATTGCTGTTAACAATTGAAGCATGGGATAGCTTGATGAACATGTTGGATTGCGGATGGCTTTCGAGTTGTTCGTTTATTATGGCGAGAGAATTTTTGATGACCCATTGGTCAATTTCCGCGATCAATCCAGATTGTTCCGCAGCAAGTATAAATTTTCCGGGCAATATTTCATTGTTTTCATTGTCAATCATGCGCACTAAAGCTTCATAATTATTATGTTGTTTGGATTTCATGTTGACGATGGGTTGGAAAGCTAATTTAAAGCGATCGTTTTTTAATGCCTGCTTAATGGCTTCTTCCCAGTTTTTATCTTCTTCGGCAACATTGCTGGCATCAGATTCTGGGTTAAAGAAGTGAGTGTTATTTCCACCTTTCTGTTGTGCAATATTACATGCGATCTGCGCTTTGTTTAGCTGGTGATGAGGACTTTTTGAGTCAGGCAAAACCAGTGATACACCAATGCTACAGGTAAGAAATGGCTCGATTTTACTGAGAGATGAAAAGGTGTGTTTACTTATTTTTCGGCGAATTTTTTCACTGACGCTGGAGAGATCTTGTTGTTTGCTGAATTCTACCAGTGCAATGAAGGATTTCTCTTCAAAACGAGCGATAGGTGAAAGCTGACCAAGAGAGTTTCTGATGATCTTGGTGAAATCGATAAGAACATTGTTGCTAGCTGATAGCCCGGCTTCTTGACGGATATTGATGAAATTATCTGGCTGAATATGAAGCAACGCATATTGACGTTTGCTTTCAGTAAGTTTGTTCATAGTTTGAGTGAACTCAGCCAAAAAATATTGACGGGTATAAAGGTGTGTTAGCTCATCAAACGTACTTTGAATGCTTTCATCCTCTGCAAGTGATGTTGATCTGTCAATATTTTGTTTTTGCTGCGGCGAGAGCGACTTCATCTTATGCTCGAGTAAACGCAATGCTCGACGCGCAGCAAGGTCATGCATTTCTCTTCTAAGAATGTGTTTTAACCATTTGGGGTTTCCCAGGTTGATAACATCTCGCGCACCGGGTAGTAATGTATCCATTCCTTCTTCAGTGCTTTCTGTGTCGCTAATAAGCAGCAGTGGCGTAGATGATTTTTTCCAAACATGAGCCGCGAGAGTTTTGATTGCCTCAGGCACAGCATTTTTGATGGGGTAGATAAGCAGATCCCATTCGTGTTTTTGTAAAGCAGTTTTAGCTGCTTGATTATTTTTTGCGCAGGCAGATTTCACTGTAAATCCTGTGTGGCGGATTGCATCACTGATATCACTTTCTTTGCACTGCAGGCTGTTTAGAACGAGCACACGCATTGGGTTAGTTTTAGTGCCAATTTTAATGTTCATTTTTCAGAGTGATATTTTATTGTTGTGGGTGAGCCTTGATGTCCGCCTAACAGGTTATCGTCAGTTAAATGTTTAAGTTCAGCTGCTTGAATAATAAAACTTGTGAAATAGTTTGCTGCTTAAAGTGGGGTTTTAGATGGCCGGCCAGATTCTTCACGCACAAGCTTAGGAACAAGGTAGCCAGGTAAGGCGTTGCGAAGTGCTTCGGTCAGTTGGGCAGCACAGCTGGGATCTACATCAAAGTGCAGGGCGCCTGCCACTTTATCGAGCATGTGCAGGTAATAGGGTAGAACGCCGGCATGGAAGAGTTTTTCGCTGAGTGTTATCAGTGTTTGGCTGTCATCGTTGATGCCCTTTAGAAGGACAGATTGGTTTAACAGCGTGGTGTTGTGACGCTTGAGTCGACGAATGGCGTTAACGCATTCGTCATCAAGCTCGTTGGGGTGGTTGGCGTGAATGACAATTACTACCGGTATTTGAGCGGCGTCTATTAATTCAATCAGGCCATTATTGATACGACTTGGTAAAACCACAGGTAAGCGTGTATGTATTCTCAGACGTTTGATGTGAGGGATCGCGCTGATTTTTTCGATAAGGGCGCTGAGGCGCTGATTGCTCAGCATTAAGGGGTCGCCACCGCTCAGGATGATTTCATGGATATCGGAATGTGCTTCTATATGATTGAAAGTTGTTTGCCATTTCTTGGCAGTGAGGCTTTGTTCGTTATATGGGAAGTGGCGCCGGAAGCAATAACGGCAGTGAATAGCGCAGGCACCAGTGCTGATAAGCAGTGCACGGCCTTGATATTTTTGCAGTAGGCCAGGAGATGTTGAGGCATCTAAATCTCCGACTGGATCGAGTTTCTCGTTAATGTTGCCGGTATTTTCTTCGATAGATAGCGGTAAAACCTGACGCAAAAGAGGGTCATCAAGGTCTCTTTTTTTCATGCGCTGGATATAACTGTGAGAAACCAGAAGAGGGAAATGGCTAGTATTAGTAAGGGTTTCTGGGCGTTCTTTGTCTGGGATCTCGAGAATGTCAAGCAGCTCGGCAGGACTGCGAACAGCTTCAGCCATCTGTTTTTGCCAGTCTTCGAGGACTAAAGAGGGTGTTTGCTCAATTGTGGGCTGCCATGAAGCATTTATTCGCGTTATCATTGCATCTTAATTTTTATCAGTTAATTTTATTTGTGGTTATTTTGTCTGCGTATTGCCTGTTTGTATTCGCGCGATATGTAAGAGCGGGAAGATGGCAGGTGAGAAGGGTTTCGTTTCTCAGGGCCATTGTAAGACGAAATCTTCTGTAATGGCAGCTTTAGGTTTAGCTTGCATGTGGCACATAAGAAGAATCTGCCAACGAAATAAAGCCGGAGATGGTGAGGGAAGAATATGGCGACGTACAGTACTAATGAATTTAAGAACGGTCTTAAATTAATGATAGACGGGAATCCGTGCAGCATTGTTGATGCGCAATTTGTGAAACCCGGTAAAGGTCAGGCTTTTTGTCGAGTTAAGTACCGCAATTTGAAGAGCGGGCGCGTTAATGAAAAAACCTATAAATCAGGTGAATCCGTTGAAGCTGCAGATGTTATTGAGATGGATGTACAATACCTCTATAACGATGGCGAGAGCTGGCATTTTATGGAGCCTGATTCTTTTGAGCAGTATGAAATGGATGCCGCTGCCGTGGGAGAGGCGGCCAAATGGATTAAAGGTCAGGAAATTTGTGCAGTAATGGTATGGGACGGTGTGCCTATTTCTGTTGAAGCGCCGAATTTTGGTGAACTGGAAGTGACTGAAACTGACCCGGGTGTGCGTGGTGATACTTCTGGTGGTGGCGGCAAACCGGCTACGTTGGAGACTGGCGCAGTGGTTAGGGTGCCACTGTTTATTGATGTCGGGGATGTGTTGAAAGTGGATACACGTAATGGTGAATATGTATCACGAGTTAAAAAGTAGAGATATAGTCAGTTTTATTTTATCTGCCAAGAAAACATCCAAAACGTTTTTAATAGGTCATTTTTTATGACCCGAGAAATTACTCAGAGTGATTGGCGGCCTCATGCGTCATGGACTGTTTTGCGTAAACGTGCGCAGATGTTGCGTATGGCGCGAGAGTATTTTTTTACGCAGGAAGTGCTTGAGGTGGAGACTCCAATGCTTTCTGCTGCGGCAGTAACGGACCCGCATATTGAAAGTTTTGCAACCTATTACGAAGGTCCAGGGGTCGTCAATAAGCATTCTATGTATCTGCATAGCTCACCTGAATTTCCTATGAAGCGATTATTGGCCGCTGGCAGTGGTGCGATTTATCAGATTTGTAAAGTGTTTCGAAATGGTGAATGCGGACAGAAACATAATCCTGAATTTACAATGATTGAGTGGTATCGTCCGGGGTTTAATTTACAGGGCATGATGGATGATGTTGAACGTTTAGTCCGCTATCTTCTGTGCATAGAGGGTATAGCTTGTGAACGTGTAAGCTATGAAGAGCTATTTTCCAGATATCTTGGTTTTGACCCGCATACTGCCTCATTTAAAGTGTTGTACGCTGCTGTGAATCAAGCGGGTTTGAATGTGGCCGGCTTACATGATGATGACCGTGATGCCTGCTTGAATCTTCTGCTGACACATATTATAGAACCGCAGTTGGGCCAGGATGGCATGTGTTTTGTGTATGATTATCCTGCATCACAAGCTGCTTTAGCGCAGTTACGACACGATGAAACAGCTGTGGCTGAGCGTTTTGAGCTGTATATGAATGGTTGCGAGTTGGCTAATGGTTATTTAGAGCTACGTGATTCCAATGAGTTATCGCAAAGAATGCAGCAAGATCTTGTTTTTCGTCAGAAAGAATCAACGGGCGCTGTATCAGCTGATGCACATTTACTTGCGGCAATGGCGCATGGTTTTCCAGCTTGTTCCGGGGTTGCGTTGGGATTTGATCGCCTTGTGATGTTGGCTGTAGGTGCGAAGGTGCTTGATGAGGTGTTAGCTTTTCCGTTTGCAAGAGCCTGATTTTATTATGGCATTGTCTTCTACACAGTTGCTTTGTTTTCGCGGTTTATTATTTTTAATGTTATTGCTAGTGATGCATCTTGCTACGACACAGGATGCCTATCCAGTTATTAGTGATGTGAATGATAAATCAAAACATATGCTCACATTTGTGAGTTTGGCTTTTTTGCTTGATTTCTCATGGCCGAAAAACAAACTGAGTGTTATCAAGATAGCTTTGTTGATGTCTTATGGCCTGTTGATTGAAGTGGTTCAACTTGGTTTACCCTATAGGGAATTTTCGTTGTTAGATTTGTTGGCAGACAGCGTTGGCATTTTTTTGTATTGGTGTGTGGTACCGTTGTTACGCTATGTCCCGCTGCTGCGTTTGCGTTGGCAATGAGATATGTTGCTGGCGTTTGTTTAGCTGAGATCGGTTTAATCATGAGAATAGAAAAATGTATTATAATAAGCTGGTTGGGTTAGAAATTTGGTGTCAATATGCTAAATGATTTAGTTACTGTTAAATTTTAAATTAAAATAGGCTTGTAAAATGTGGTTGATATTTATAGAAATTTCTGTGGTTTTGGCAATGGTTTCATTTTTGATATTTTTGATGCGTGATGATCGTCGCAACCAGTTGATAAGAGCAGAAGAAGACAGACTGGAAAAAGAAAAAATAAAGCTGAGTTAATACTAAGCGGATTTACAGTATTCCGAGCTTTTTTTGCGGATCGCTGAAAGGATCAAAGAACCGTCTATTCTCGCACAGCATGATTTCCAGTTCAGCTGCGGGGATGGGTTTACTAAACAAAAAGCCCTGTAAGTGATTGCAGTTTAATGTTTGTAAAATTCCTAACTGTTCGTCGTATTCTATACCTTCCGCGACAACATCTAAATGTAAGCTATGTGCCATCGCGATAATCGCTGTGACGATGTTTCTGTCATCGGAGTCAGTGACTGCATCTTTAATAAAGGAGCGGTCAATTTTTAGTGTATCGACTGGGAAGCGTTTTAAATAGTTAAGTGAAGAATAGCCCGTACCAAAGTCATCAATGGCAAGGCGAATGCCAAGCTCGTGAATGGCATTGAGGTGGTCTATGGATCGTTTGTTATTCTGCATTAGAACGCTTTCTGTTATTTCTAGTTCAATCGATTTGGCGGGCAAGCCGGTCGACAGTAAAGTGTCTTTGATCTGTTCTGACAGGTTGGGTGTATAGAACTGGCGACCTGACAGATTGACAGCAATGCGAAATGGCCTGCCATAGAGTAGCTCCCATTGTTGGGTTTGCGCACAGGCAGTTTGCAATACCCATTGACCCACGGTACTAATCATTCCGTTTTCTTCTAATAGAGGGATAAAGTCCAGCGGGCTGATTAAGCCGCGTTTACTATGTTGCCAGCGTAGTAAAGCTTCTGCGCCACTGATGTATCCGGTTTTGAGGTCAATCTGAGGCTGGTAGTGAAGAACGAACTCATTGTTTTCAAAGGCATGATGCAGTTCACTTTCAAGTGTTAATCGTTCTTTGGCTTTATTGTTCATCTCTGAAGAATAGAGATGAAAATTGTTGCGGCCATTCTCTTTTGCCCGGTACATTGCGATATCGGCATGCTTTATCAATGTGGCAGCATCGTGGCCATTTTGTGGGTAAATACTAACTCCGATGCTGCTGGTAATGAATAATTCACGTTCCTCAATTTCGAAAGCTTCACTAAGCTCTTCCATCAAATTTTTAGCGAGAATGGCGATATCATTTGCTGAGTTGCTGTCTTCTACCAGGATAGCGAATTCATCACCACCAAAGCGGGCCACAGTGTCGCCTTTACGTACAATGTTTACCAGGCGAGCGGAAAATGCCTGTAATAGCTTGTCTCCGACGTCATGTCCAAGTGAGTCATTGATATTTTTAAACCGATCCATATCGAGAAAAAGCACAGCGAGAGAATTTTTAGATTTGTCTCGTCGCGTCAGAGCATGTGTCAGGCGTTCCGTGAATAGTGCTCGGTTTGGTAGTTCGGTTATTAGGTCGTGGTAGGCCATAAAATGCATGCGTTCTTCAGTTTGCATGCGAGCAGTAATATCTTTTCCCGTGGAGATGTAATTTGTTACCACGCCTTCGTCATTCTTGAAAGGTGTAATGGTTTTTTCTTCGTAGTAGAGACGGCCATCATTTCGACAGTTGATGATGATGCCACAGTAAATATTTCCGCTTTTTATAGTTTTCCAGATATTTGCATAAAATGCGTCTTCATGCCGTTTTGATTTTAGTATGTTTGCCGATTGGCCTAATATTGTTTCTGTTTGATGCCCGGTGATAACTTCGAATCCGTGGTTGACATACTCAATGATTCCATCCGTATCAGTTATCATGATGGCATCTGCTGTTTGTTCTATTGTGCTTGAGAGTTTGGTGATTTCACCGAGTGATTGCTTGTGTTGCAATTCAGCTGCGATACGTGTGGCAAATATTTTTATGATGGGCTCGGCAGGTTGTTTGCTGCTCAAGGGGTTCTTAGACATGATAGAAACCAGTCCTGTCACTGTGCCGGTGTTGTCATGCAGTGGCACACCAAGATAGCTTTTGATGCCCTTGTCCGATAATGATTTGTCATCAGGAAATAAATTGCTGGCATGCTCAGGATAAAAACATATTTCTTTACCAAGTACATTTTCGCACGGAGTACCCTTAATCAGATACTTGAAATTTTCAACAATACTGCCATGCGAATATACAGCAACTGTATGTATATATTTTGGATCAGATTTTATTGTTTCGCCGATAAGAGCGAACTCTACATCGAGCGTTTTACTTAGGTGCTGAGCCATTTTTTGGAAAAAAATGTTTCCAGTTGCGGCAGATACCGCTTCACTGATTGTATTTAGCGATGTTTCTATTTGTTGATGCCCGATTTCCTTTTTTCTAAGGCGATCATTGGTTTTTGACAGGCTGGCGGCAAGATTCTTTATTTTCTTGTTGTATTTTCCTTCTCTGTGTAAGTAAATACATAGAAATAATGTTAATAACAAGCTAATGCTGAAGGTTGCCATTGCGCGCCACATTGTGTGATTGCTATAGAACAGTTCTGTGGGTGAAAAATGAAGTGACCATTTCCGTTTGCCGATGTATAAATCGTTGTGAAATGAAAATGTATCATTTTCGGTTAAATCTGCATGGTTGAAATTTTTGGCATTCCAGTTATTGAGCGTATTAATGTTTGATAGTGCCTTGCTGCTGTACAACAGGCGTTTCCCTTTGGCCGCCATATCGTCGCTTAAAAAAACATTGATGCTCTGTTCTTGCATTTCTGCGAAGGCTTCATTCATTGCATCGTTAATGCGAATAACGAAAATAACAAATCCCTGTAAAGTTGAGCGACGCAGAGTTAGTGAGTCGGGAGATATATTGCCACTGTAAATTGGAGTGATAAAGCTGGTGCCATATTCCTCCCCTGTTGCTTGTTTTATGGTGATTGGAGGCGTTATGACAGTTTGGCCGCTATCTCGTGCTTCTTGCATGGCAGGCCAGTGAGTCGTATCCGATGCAAGGTCGTACCCTGCTGTTAACTCATTACCAGTTAATGCTGCGGTATATATAACTGGGAAAAATTCATGTGTCTGAGTGATGGGCGATGATGTTTTATTGGGCTGCTGCGTTTCAAAGTGAGAGCTGCTGCGACCATCATTTACTTTGCTTGTTTTGAAGTTTTCTTTTTGTTCTGACGGAGCGCGTAATACCCAATGAATATTCTGGATATCACTGTGATTTTTTAGGTATGGGGTGATGAAACTCTCAAATTCATAGCGCGTAACATTTTGCGATGAATAGAAAAAAGTTTTTAATGATTCAACGGCTTCTTTGTGTCTGTGGGCGTTATTGTGAATGGCTGACACGCGTGAGTTTGCGATCAGCTCAAAATCAGCTTGGGTCATGGCTTTTTCCCAATCGCGAACAAAGTAGGCAAGGGCGATAGACAGGCTTATGCCCGCGATCATCGCGATCCACGTTGCCTTATTGTGTTTCAGCCAGGATGGCGTATCCATAGAGGGCTGTTTCGGAATTGTTACATCCATGCGTGTTGCCGAATAGTTGCTTGTATCTCTCTATATTTCGAGCGGTTTCAGCTATTCTTTAGCTGTTTTTGATGAATACTTAATAGAGTATTTTTCAGGGAAGGATAATTAAATAAAAACAATGACTTAATATTGTTTTAAGCCATGTTCTATATAAAAAAATAGACGTAAAATATACAGTTTTTTAATAGGGTTATTTTTCGATGCTTTGACGATGGCCGTCGGGCTTCCAGGCAGGGGCGATCACATTCGGCATGCTGGAGCGTTTTAGCAACCGTGCCGGAGCGAGAGTGAATTCGCCGTAATGATGATTAATGCGGTCCATGACATGGTTATGTTGGGCATGAGCATGGTTATCGGGGAACAGCTCCAATTGTTGGCCGCGCGGCTGTGGTTTGAGTGCGGTGATTTGTACTTGACTAACGCCTTCTCCGTGCCACAGATTGTCGATGACGAAGCGGCATAGACGAAATAACGGCGCGGCATTATCGGTTGCAGTAGTGCAACGCATCGTCTGGCCAACCCAGCCCTGCTCGGTGCGCAAGCCAATATAAAATGACAGCGCTTCCATCTCATTACGGCGCAGCCGTGTGGCGACCTTCTCACTCATATGCTGTAGATAGGTTAGCAGGATGTCGTGGTTTTTTGTGCGTGGTGGCAGCACCTTTCCGTGTCCAATAGATTTTGGCGCAGGTACATCGCTGTGAATTTTATCCGGGTCTTCGCCTTGACACATTAGCCAGATGCGTCGCCCGGCGTTGCCGAAACGTCGTGCCAATACGCTGATTGGCAGTTCGCCAACATCACCGCATACAGTTGCGCCGTGTTGAGCGAGAAAAGTGCCTATGCCATTGGCAATGCCGCACAACGCGGTTACCGGCACATCATGAAGGCGTTGACGCGCTTCCCATGGTGGGATAACAGTAAAGCCATTGGGTTTTTGCAGCTTGGCTGCAAACTTGGCGGTGGTTTTGTCACCACTAATGCCGATTGAGCTAAGCAGGCCGGTGGAGGCAAAGACTTTTTGTTTAGCCAGATGCCCCATGCGTATCGGTGTACCGTGCAGACGTTGGCAGCGAGTGACATCAAGAAAGGCTTCGTCAACGGAAAAGATTTCGATGTCGGGACTAACGTCTTTTAAGACCTGCATGATGGTGGTTGAGACATCAGCGTATGTGCGTGGACGTGCTGGGCGTTGAATTAATTCTGGACACAAACGTTTGGCTTCTTTGAGGCGCATGCCGGTGTGAATGCCGTGGGCGCGTGCTTCGTAGGAACTGGTAATGATGCAGCTACCGGCTTCGCCATTTGTTACTGCGACAGGCTTGCCTTTTAATTTTGAAAAATCCCGCTGTTCGATGGATGCGAAAAAAGCGTTCATGTCCAGATGGATAATTGCGCGTGGCCAAGTAGCGGGACAATAGGGAGCGTCTTGTGTGATGATGTGCGTCATGTTTTGCTCGCGGACATTGTTTAGCGGTAGGAGCGCATTTGTCCGGTGACGATGCCTTGAATGCGCACTCGGTTTGCCGCGTAAATAATCGGTGTCATTGAGTGGTTGGCGGGGACCAATGTGACACTGTCATCACGATTATTACGCAGGTATTTTAGTGTGACTTCATTATCGTCGAGCAAGGCCACAACGATTTCACCGTTGCTGGCATGATCACGCTGTTCGATGATTACCATATCACCATCGAGAATACCTGCTTCGATCATTGAATCACCTTGTACTTTTAGTACAAAACGATTGGGTGCCATAAAAAAATCCGCCAAATTTATAGAGTCTTGATCGGGAATGGCTTCGATCGCCTGACCGGCTGCGATACGTCCAAGCAATGGCAAAGTTACATCTAAGCTATTGATGTTTTTTTTGTCGCTGATTGGTTCGTCAGTTTTTGTATGCGGCAGAGCGATGCCGCGATGACGTCCGGATGTCAGAGTGATTAGACCCTGTTCGGCCAATGATTGGACGTAGCGGTGAGCCGTGCCTTTAGAGCGAATGCCGAGTGCGTTGGCAATTTCGTTGAGCAGCGGTCCGTGCCCCTGTTTAGCGATGAAATCATGGATAAAGTTATAGCAATCTTGTTCGCGTCGAGTCAGCATAATAAGTTCTCATAAAGTTCTCATAAAGTTCTCATTTGAGTCTACTTTAGTGCAGGGCGCTTCGACATGCAAGGTTTGTCTGCGCAGTACCGTATTTGTTTTGATCCGAATGGACTTTATTCAGGAGCTGTTCAGCTAAGTCTCGTTATATTGCAGTTGATGCTTAGAAACAGTGCTAGTGATTTAACTGTGACAGGCAAATTATTAATAAAAACCGGAGGATTAGGTGATGAAAAAACAGAGATTGGTTACAGCGATATTGTTGGCGGGGTTTGTTTTGGCACCGTTGTCAGCACAGGCAGATGCACTTGATATAGCGCGTAAAAGTGGTTGCTTTGCCTGCCACAGTGTTGAAAAAAAGGTGGTGGGCCCAGCCTGGAAAGATGTTGCCGCACGCTATAAAGGTGATGCGACAGCCCGCGATTCTTTGATTGCGAAAGTGAAAAGCGGTGGTAAAGGTAGCTGGTCTGAGGTGACCGGAGGTCTTGCGATGCCGCCTTATTCACCTCGGGTGTCAGATGCGGATATTGAGACGCTGGTGGATTTTATTTTATCGCTATAGACAGGCTGTTTGGATGGCGTATCGCCCTATCGTAACCCGTGGTATCGTTAAGCAAAGGTGATTTAAAAAATATGCGAGCATTGGTTGTCGAAGATGAACAGGGACTGCGCGAGCAGTTGGTAGCGCAGTTGCAGCTGCGTGGTTTTGCCGTGGATGCGGTGGCAAATGGTGAAGAAGGCGTCTACTTTGGATCTGAATATTCCTTTGATATTGGCATCATTGATCTTGGTTTGCCGGGGCTGTCGGGGATTGAGCTTATTCGCCGTTTGCGTACTGCGGGTAAGACTTTTCCCATACTGATTTTGACAGCTCGAGGTCGCTGGCAGGATAAGGTTGAAGGTTTGGAGGCGGGCGCGGATGATTATTTGGTCAAGCCTTTTCATAACGAAGAGCTGTTGGCGCGTTTGAATGCTTTGATACGACGCGCAGCGGGTTGGAGTCAGGCGGTTATTGAGTGTGGTCCGATACAGCTCGATACCAGTACGCAGCAGGTGACGGTTGAAAGTCGAGCGATTGAATTGACGGCTTATGAATACAAAGCGCTTGAATATTTGATGTTGCATGCCGGGCAGGTGGTATCAAAAAGTGAATTAACCGAGCATTTGTATGAGCAGGATTATGATCGTGACAGCAATGTGATCGAGGTGTTTATTGGCAGGCTGCGTCGCAAGCTTGATACGTCGCAATGTCTGCATCCAATTGAAACTTTGCGTGGCCGCGGTTATCGCTTTGCGCTTGAGCGTAAAGATGCTGGGGCGTAACGAAAAATGAAATGGTCATTGACTGCGCGTTTGATGTTAGCGGCAAGCATTGTGCTGGTGGCTTTTTTGGGTGTGACGGGTGTTGCGCTGGAAAATGCTTATCGTCACAGCATCGAAGAAGCACAGCGTGATCGTTTGCAGGGTTATGCTGTTGCGTTGATTGCGGCAATTGAGCAACGCCAGGATGGTTCTATTTTTCTTGCCAATGCGTTGGCCGAACCGCGTTTTTTTAGTGAAGCCTCTGGGCTGGTTGCTTATGTCCGTCGCAATGACGGTGCTTATTTTTGGGGTTCTCCTTCTGGTGACAATAACAGTATTGATTTTTCCACTCAGCTGTCGCCGGGTGAGCGTTTGTATCAATCGCAGCATCGTGCTGATGGTTGGCAATGGCAGATTTTTAGTATCGCCATTAGTTGGGATGAAAAGGTAAGTCGCGCTCAGGCCTATACCTTTAGTGTGGCAGAAACATCGCAGGATCTTGATGTCAGGATAAAGAATTTTAGAACTTTGTTGTGGGGTTGGCTGTCAGCAGCAGCGATTATTTTGCTGGTTGTTCAAGGCTCTATTTTGCGTTGGAGTCTGACACCTTTGCGGAAAATTGCCGATGATATGGCTGCAATTGAAAGCGGTGATCAAGTTGAGCTGAAAGATAATTATCCTATAGAGCTGCGCGGTTTGACGGGCAATTTGAATGCGTTGCTAAGTTCACGACGTGCGCAGTTGCGACGTTACCGCGATGCTTTGGGTGATTTGGCGCATAGTTTGAAAACCCCGTTGGCATTGTTGCGCGGCACGGTTGATACGAATACAAATGATACATTGCAGCAGGATGTTGTGCAGGATCAAGTTGATCGAATGTCGCGAATTGTCGACTATCATTTACAGCGTGCTGCGACTTCGGGGCGCACTATTTTATCGGCGCCGGTGTCAGTGAAAGATGTGGTGTGTAGGCTTAGCGATGTACTTAAAAAGGTTTATCAGGATAAAGGTATTATTTTTGAAATTGAGATAGATGATGATAGTCACTTTCATGGTGACCAGCAGGACTTGATGGAGCTGTTGGGTAACGTGCTGGATAATGCCTCTAAGTGGTGTCGTCATCGTGTGCGAGTGACGGCTTCAATGATTAAAAATGACAGCTTGGAAGATAACGTGAGCAATGACGGGACGCTGTCGATCTGTATTGAAGATGATGGCCCTGGCATTTCACAGGCTATGCAGCAGCATGTTCTTCAACGGGGTGTGCAAGTGGATGCGTCTGTAGAGGGGCAGGGAATTGGTTTGGCCGTCGTGCAGGACATCATGAATGCTTATCAGGGGGATTTGTTGCTGGGCAACGCTCAGGAAAAAGGTGCTCGTGTGTGTCTGCAATTTCCATAAGCGAATGAAACAGGTGTATAACTTTTTAGCTTCAATATATTTAGAGCAGATTTTTTAAGGATAGCTATGCTCTTAACTGTCAGGTGAGGTGAGATTATAGTGGCTTGTGATGAAGGCGCGTGGAAATGATAATCCTGCAGCTACTGCTGTTGCTGTTGCTTGCTAATGGCGCGCCGATTCTGGCACGAAAAATGTTACACAGCACATTTTATGCGCCTATTGATCGAGGAAAATTGTGGGTAGACGGTCGTCCTCTACTGGGTCCCTCAAAGACTTGGCGTGGCATAGTTTCATCTGTAGCATTGACCATGTTGGTAGCTCCTTTATTGGGGTTGACTGCGGGAATAGGTTTTCTTATCGCTGTGACTGCGATGGCCGGTGATTTATTTTCCAGCTTTATAAAACGGCGTTTGGCTAAGGCACCGAGCAGTCAGGTTATGGGTTTGGATCAAATACCTGAATCACTGTTGCCGTTGTTGGCGGTCATGTCACCTTTGTCATTATCGCTGTGGGAGGTATTGGCGGTGTTGTTGCTGTTTTTATCTGTGGGGGCTTTTATATCGAAGCTGTTATTTTTGGTGGGTATTCGTAAACGGCCTTATTGAATAGCTTGCTCTGCATTCCTTGATTAGCATTTGAGAAGTTGGTGTAGCGTGATTTCTGGCGGACAGTTAAAACGCACGTCAACAATAGATGAGCCCGCACCGACTGATGTGTAGCCTTGCATCGCACCGTGCCGCCAGCGTCCCGCACAAAGGTAGCGTGGACATTTGGCGTTGTAGGTGAACGCCCGGCCGCCTGGCATTTTTATTTGTCCGCCATGCGTATGACCGGAAAACATAACATCGAAACCGGCGTAAGCAGCTTGCTTGTATATTTCTGGTGAATGAGCGAGCAGTAATGAAACTGCGTCAGAAGGTATGTTGCGGCATGCCTTTTCAAGATTATCAGCACGAAAATAATGTGGGTCGTCAATGCCTGCTAAATAAAGTGAGTCGCCATGATGTTCAATGTGTGCGGATTCATTCAACAGCATGCGAATATCCATTTTTTCCATAGCCGGAACAGTGCGAATTGAGTCGTGGTTGCCGAGGATGGCGTACACCGGCGTTCTGATGTGTGAGCGGACTTTTTTTAAACATGCCATGGCCTTGTCGCTGGGCCCCCACGTCAGATATCGGTAGTCACCGGTCATTATGCACAGGTCGTAATTGATATTTTTCAGTTTGTTAATGAGTACATCAGTGAACTGTTCATTCATGTCTAAATGCAAGTCGCTGAGATGCAGGAGAGTGTAGCCTGAAAAGGCTGTTGGCAAGTGCTTAAGATAAATATCATTGTGGCGCGTTTGAATGTTGAGCGCGTTGCGTTGGCCACGACCATGCAGGCCAGTGATGCGCAGAGTCAGTCGAATAAGTGTGTCGAGTGAGTCAAGATTTTCAATATGAAAAAATGTTCTGCCTTTGTGAAAGACGCGGTGTTCTGATTCTGATTCAATGCCCAGGCGCTGTTGAAGGTGCAGTTTGCCGGTGCGGTCAAGCAGTAGTTGATAGAGCTCGTTGTCGTCAGCATGGGATGACATGCCATCATTATAACGCTATTGCGCGATGCGTGTTTAGAATGCGCGTCTTATGCCAGATTTGATTTAGCTATCTTTAGATTGAAGCAAGATGTTGCCCCATTTTTATGCTGGCACCAGCAATGATTTCATCTGTCAGGGTAATCTGGTTGTTAGCAAAAAGCATGATGACTGTTGATCCCATATTAAAGCGTCCCATTTCTTCGCCCTTTTCCAGGGTTGGTGCTTCGCTATCAGTTTGTGAAAAATTTGTGTGTTTGATTTTGTTGCGTTGCCGGGAAATTAAGCTGGGCCTGGCCTGACCGGACCAAACGGTTTCGATGCCAGAGACAAATAATGCACCGACAAGAATCATGGCCATAGAGCCGAACTCAGTGTCGTAGATAGTGATCAAACGTTCATTGCGTGCGAATAAATTGGGAATATGACGCGCAGAAACATCGCTGACGCTGAATAATCGCCCCGGCACATAAAGCGTTTCGCGCAATTTTCCACGCACTGGCATATGAATGCGATGGTAGTCGCGTGGCGATAAATACAATGTTGCGAAACTGCCGTGTTTGAAGCGCATAGCCAGTTCGTTACTGCTGCCGAGTAAGTTGGTTAGACTGTAATCACGCCCCTTGGCTTGATATAAGCGACCTTCTGTAATACGTCCTTGTTGGCTTACAGTGCCATCGACCGGGCAGGCGAAATAATTGTTGCCGCTGATAATAGGCCGTGCTTCAACTTTTAGTTCGCGAGTAAAAAAACTGTTGAAGTGCTCGTAAGCGGTCGGTTCCTCAGTTTTAGCAAGTTGCATGTCTACGTTATAAATTTTGATAAAGTTTGTAATAAACAAATTTTTGAATGGACGTAGACGCACGCGTGTCAAAAGAAACATAAAAAATGACAGTAAACGATGTGGCAGAAAGATTTGTAGGGAAATAAATAATCGAGTCATGGTTGTACTGCTGTGATTTGATGTTGGGCAATTAATTGCGGCGAAAGAGTTGAGATAATTATAGTTTTAATAAGGGTGTTTAGTTAGTTGAGGCATGGCGGCCACCGCCGTGTTTCATTTATGCTACGGTTAAGTATGGAAGCTGTGTAGATAGGATTCCTGGGCGGATCATAGCATAATCTAAGCTTTCTGGAATATGAGTCTGGGGTGTGGCTTTGTGATGTAGAGAGCCACAAGGCGTCACAGGTCAGGAAATTAGATTGAGGTTTGTAGAAGACAGAGAATGGCTATCGATAGAACGTTAACAGTGCAAGAGCAGGCGGCAGAATTATCAGCTCTGGCAGCTAAAATTGGTCAGTGTTTGTTGCAGCGCGGGATGATGTTGGCGGCTGCGGAGTCCTGCACAGGTGGTTGGGCTGCTCAGGCGCTGACATCAGTAGCGGGCAGTTCGCAATGGTTTGAACGCGGTTTTGTCACCTATAGCAATGATGCTAAGCAGGAGATGCTTGGTGTTAGTAACGATATTTTGTCTGCATGCGGGGCTGTGAGTGAGCGTGCTGTGCAGGCTATGGCTGAAGGGGGACTTAAAAATAGTCATGCTCAGGTTAGTCTTGCTATCAGCGGTGTTGCTGGGCCGGATGGCGGTAGGGATGGTAAGCCAGTCGGCACGGTTTATTTGGCCTGGGCAATGAGCGGTGCAGAGACTGTGGTTCGGCACGAACTGTTTTCGGGTGACCGCGATGAAATTCGGCGTCAGTCGGTAGTGGCAGCCTTGCAGGGTGTGCTTGATATTGTGACGATTCAAGTTTAAGCCACGGCTGCTCTGAGATACAGCCTGCTCGTATGAAAAAGCTGTTTGCTCGGTAATCGGAGCTGGCTCGCACATGATGTTCTGTGGGATAATCAGCGCCAGTTTGTGGCGCTATTCGACACAATAGCCGGTGGCTTTGAAGGGGTTTCCGGTTTTATTAATCAGGTGCTCGTGGGGGGATATTCTCGTGACGAGCAGAGCGGAGGATGATGATGGTAGATGACAACAAAAAGAAGGCCCTGGATGCGGCGCTAAGCCAGATTGAACGACAGTTCGGTAAGGGGTCTGTAATGCGTCTTGGTGAAGGCGGTGTGATGCCTGGTATTGAGGCGATTTCAACCGGCTCACTGGGGCTGGATGTGGCGTTGGGTATCGGTGGTTTGCCGCGCGGTCGTGTTGTTGAAATCTATGGTCCAGAATCTTCAGGTAAAACAACGCTGACCTTGCAGGTGATTGCCGAGGCGCAAAAAATGGGCGGCACGGCGGCGTTTGTTGATGCTGAGCATGCTTTAGATCCTGCCTATGCTGAAAAGCTTGGGGTCAATGTGGAAGAATTGCTGGTTTCGCAGCCGGATACCGGTGAGCAGGCGCTGGAAATCACTGACATGCTGGTGCGTTCCAGTGCGGTGGATGTCGTTGTTATCGATTCGGTTGCAGCGCTGACACCGAAGGCTGAAATTGAAGGTGATATGGGCGACTCGCATATGGGTTTGCAGGCGCGTTTAATGTCACAGGCACTGCGTAAGCTGACTGCCAACATCAAACGTTCCAATACGATGGTGATATTCATTAACCAGATTCGTATGAAAATTGGTGTGATGTTTGGTAGCCCTGAAACCACTACGGGTGGTAATGCACTGAAATTCTACGCCTCTGTGCGACTTGATATCCGTCGTATCGGTGCGATTAAAAAGAGTGATGAGATCGTTGGTAACGAGACCCGCGTTAAAGTTGTTAAAAACAAGGTTGCACCGCCGTTCAAACAGACCGAATTTGATATTTTATATGGCGAAGGTATTTCTCGCGAAGGTGAGATTATTTCACTGGGTGTGCGTGAAGGCATCGTCGATAAGGCGGGTGCCTGGTACAGCTATAATGGCGATCGTATCGGTCAGGGTAAAGATAATGTGCGTCAATATCTGAAACAAAATCCTGAAACTGCACAGGAAATCGAAGCGCAGATTCGTGCGCGATTGCTGAATTTTGATAAGGATGTTGTTGAAGACGAAGTTGCAGAGAAAATAGCCTAAGCGAAGCTGCTTTGGTGGATGTTGTCGACTCAGAGGCTATTGAAGCAGGTGTTGCTGAAGTAGATGAGAAAGATCAGCGGCGTCTGATTCGGCATAAGGCGTTAGAGCTGTTGGCACGTCGTGAGCATTCTTGTTTGGAGTTAGCTCGCAAGTTGAAGCAACGTGGTTTTGCCGCAAATTTGACGAGTGAAGTTTTAATCGCACTTGAGCATGAAGATTTGATCAGTGAGGATCGTTTTACTGAAAGCTTTGTTCATGGGCGCATACAAAGAGGCAAGGGGCCTTTGCGTATTCGTGCCGAACTCAGGGAACGTGGTATTGCTGATAGCCTGATTGCGCGTTATTTGAATGAACGCGCTAGCATTTGGGGTGAACGTATCCGGGATGTTCATGACAGACGGTTTGCAGGCGTTCTTCCTGATACGCTAAGCGAGCGCGCACGACAGACGCGTTTTTTACAGTATCGAGGTTTTACTGCGCAACAGATAAAATCACTGTTGTGTGGTGTTGTTGACGAAGAATAAAGTTCGGAAAGTTATTTGTAAGTATTATGACGGATAAAAAAAGCACTTCCCAGGTACGCGCGGCCTTTTTGGCATTTTTCTCTCGCCAGAATCATGATGTGGTTGCAAGCAGCTCATTAGTTCCAGTGAATGATGCCACCTTGTTATTTACCAATGCAGGCATGGTGCCTTTTAAAGAAGTTTTTCTCGGTCAGGAAAAACGTTCTTATGTGCGTGCCACCAGCTCCCAGCGTTGTGTGCGTGCAGGCGGAAAGCACAATGATTTGGAGAATGTCGGTTATACCGCACGTCATCACACTTTCTTTGAAATGCTCGGTAATTTCAGTTTTGGCGATTATTTTAAACGTGACGCGATTCAGTATGCTTGGGATTTTTTGACCAAAGAAATGGCGATTCCATCAGAGCGTTTATGGGTCACTGTTTTTGATGAAGATGATGAGGCTGCTGAAATCTGGCTTAACGAGATCGGTGTTAGCGCTGATCGTTTGGTGCGGATTGGTGCGAAGGATAATTTTTGGTCGATGGGGGATACCGGTCCCTGTGGTCCCTGCACTGAAATATTTTATGACCATGGTCCAGAGATTGCCGGCGGCCCGCCCGGTTCGCAGGATGAAGACGGAGATCGTTATGTTGAGATCTGGAATCTCGTTTTCATGCAATACAACCGCGAGAGTGATGGCACGCTGGTGCCGTTGCCAAAACCGTCTGTTGATACAGGAATGGGTTTGGAGCGTATCACGGCAGTGATGCAGGGTGTGAGCAGTAATTACGATATCGACTTGTTTCGTAATTTGATTGCA
>Ga0316209_1001114_pt1 | contig 31983 bp, 35 predicted proteins | sample 6monopyrite_MG_FD_204945 | JGI IMG/M metagenome (GOLD analysis project Ga0316209, IMG submission 204945) | Microbial mat bacterial communities from mineral coupon in-situ incubated in ocean water Damariscotta River, Maine, United States -... | ecosystem: Environmental > Aquatic > Marine >...
CTAAACGCGCACTGGCTTCACGCGCTTTTAAGGTACTATTCGCCATCGTTTCATTCGCTGTTTGTACTGCTTGCATTAATTGGTCAAAGCCTTCTTCCATTTTTTCAAGGGCAATGACCGGGTTGTTGTACATGTCGCCTACTTCCTTCGCGGCTTGATTCACCGCGGTCGCATTTTGCGCCATCATGTCACCCAGGCCTTCCTGAAAACTTTGTACGGCTTTTTTAACCGTGTCTTGTTTAGCAAGTGCCGCCTGAATACGTAACGCATTGGTCATCACCATCGGGCCAACGGTTAATGCACTATCAATCTGCTCACCTAATAATTCGTTGGTCTGGACGGTTTGATCAATACTGATAAAGAACTGAACGGCCGCTTGTTCCATCGTACGAAGATCACGAATACGTCGAGCAGCTTTATTTTTGACTGAAGCCAGTTTTGTTACTTCTTGTGTATCTGTTGCATCAACGTCTGACTCAAGTTTTTCAACTTCCGTAATAAAATGTTCACCGACATAGATATCAGATTGGATCTGCTTTTGCGCATTCATAATTTCATCGTACTGGTGTTCAAGGTCAATACTGGTTTCAAGTAAATCATCTTTACCTGCACGTAATCCATCAAGAATCTGAGTCACATGATTTTGCATTGGTTGATATTTATGAATAAAACGCGATACCGCTTTACGTTTAAGTCCTTTCGGCATCCAGTTAAAGTACCAGGCGTTACTCAGTGAATGAGGATTAAGATCATCCATTGCAGTACGTAACTCAAGTAACTTTTCACCCGTTGGTGATTTACCATCCAGACCTTTTAATAAGGAATCAACACTTTTCGACATAAGATCATTTGCTGACCTCATGCTTTTTTGTGAGCCCTCACCAATACCATCAATGGTGCGCATTAATGCAGGGCCGGCTTTTTCTTTAACGTTCGCAATCAATGACAACGACTTATCTTTCATTGATGAAATATCTATAGCTTTTGCCCATTTAGGGGCTTTTTTAGTATCACTCATGACAACTCCCAATTACATTTTAAATCTGGTTTTTAAGAATTTAGCTTTGTTATTAAATTCATCCGTTTTATGCGATGAAAGTATGTCTTGTACGTCAGATAGCTCTGATTGCATTCCAGCAATACTTTCTTTTACTGAAGTAATGGTATCTTCTGCATGACGTTGAACATCATCCATCGCAAGATAAGGCCTTATTGATTTTTCAGGAAGGTATTCAGTTGCCATACGATTAATCACCCACGCTAATTCACCACCTGAAACTTCACTATTCACTTTTGGTAGAACATCTATTAATTGATCAATAATCGACTCATACAGAGTACGAATTTCTTCAGGGATAATCTCTTTGCGCAATGCGATGTTTATATTAAGTAATGATTCAATACTGGTTTCCGAGAGACTTACCGGTTCCGTTATTATTTCAGAAGGTTCTTCTGTTTGATTGAAATGATTTAGCACCATGTACACAACACCAGCGACAACCAAGCCAACAAGCACACCTACAATAGAACCTAATACCGAGATTAAGATCCATGTAACGATAATGGCAATAACCGCAGTTATTATTCCAATGATATAGGCGGGCATTTTTGTTTCTTTATTATTCATACTTTAGATAGTTCCTGTAGATTACTTTATTGAGTAGATTACTTTATTGAGTTTATTACTCTTAACCATTTAACTTAATCATTTAACTTGGGTCTTGTATGTAATCGCAATGATAATAGCAATACATCAAACACAAATGACAATGGGGATGGAACTGAAAAAATAGCAGATATTTTCTATCTTGAGCAGGCTATGATAAATACCTTTTTTATTAGTATTTCTTTCCTTATATTTTATCGATATATGACTATTTTTCACCACACATCGTTATTTCAATACTATCAATATCGTATTACGTATTATACTAATGAGTCGAATGCGTATTATAAAGAGTAAGACCCACTTTAACCCCAATATCTCGCCGTTACAAACAAAATTTCAAGTTAAATCAGTATCTTACCCCTATTTGCAAGCATACTTTCATGTGAATGAACCGGCCATTACGCCTCGTTGAGTAGCAAATCAAGGTTATGACACATGTTATGATTAATTGTTCCTTCATAGCGTGTTTAACGAGTAGATACGCAAGTTTATGGTCATTACAGCCCATGCATATCTTTGACCAATGGCACGATATGAAGCGAACAAGCTAATACAAAATTTGGTTTAACACTTGTACCAGTACTTGAAAAAACTCAGGTCTGGGGAAATGAGTATTTAGGTAAGGCAGTTGAAATTCGTAGTGAACAAAAAATGTATTGGTAAAATAAATCTCACTATAATTGATTGTGATTTGAAGCTAATTCAAGTGTTATAATTTAACTCCCTCAGCCTCACGCCCCCTTTTAATACCCTTTTAAAATTATTGAGTAATCAGTTACATTTAAATCCAATACCATGTGCCGTGTGATCGTTTCCAACAACAAAGGTTGAACCAACCCCATCAACATCGGTTACACGAGACACATAAACATGTGTTCCGCCATTCTTACCCACTACGTTGAGTAAATTATTCATAGCGTATTTTTCGGCGGTACCCCTCCCATAAAATCGTCCCAACTCTTTGCACTGCAAAGGCTCTATTTTTACAATACTAACATTCTTACCATGCGTATCGAGACTCGCTGTTGAGCCGCAACCAGTGAGAGTTATAATCGAAAATTGTAAAAATAAAGCTATAACTATTTTCATGCTTTACACCGTTGGACAGCATAAACGTAAGTATACATACCTGCATCATGACTTCTCATAAGCAGTACGGCAGTATTACCCTTCATTTCAGCAACTTTATTACGTAAGGTATTATTAAAAGCTGACTGCATCTTTTCTCTCATATTATAAACATCATGACTCCATTCAAATCGCATGTTATAGCCAGTCAACTCACCGAGATAAACACATCTGTGAGGCTGCTTTTCAGTCACATTAACTTTTGAGCCAGCTGGTGTCACTACAGGGGGTTTATAATTTGCCGCACAACCAGCAAAAAATATAAGTGATAAAAACAAGTAAGTTAATTTCATATTACTCCTCCCTAGCATTTAAACGCACGAGCGCGATATTCAGATTTTGTTATCCATTCATGATGCCCCATGCCACTCATTACCTTTTTATTATTGAAAACCTCAACAAGAACTAATCGATTCGCCCCAAGTTTTTTTGCTTTCATTTTCATTTGATCAGAAAAAATCGGCCCAGCAGGAACGACCTTAAAGCCTTCATTGGAACTGTATAATTTTTCGCCTTCAAATGCATAGGAAACACTGCCTAAATGCTTGCAACGCTTGCTTACCTGTTTGACAAAAATAACTGTAGAAGAACCAGCGTATGCATAAGATGCCGTGAAATTAAATACAACAACGACAGCGAGTGACAAAGAAAATAAAAATATTTTTTGCATATTAATACCTTTTAGGATCAAATAAATTAGTATCATTAATTATAGAATATATTTTGAATATAAACAGAGAATTACTAGTAACAAGAGTTATAAAACCCAGGGTCAGATTTATCTTTAAAATCATCTCGTCCTAGCACCAGTTGCTGATTAAGTACATCACGAATAGCCTGAACTTGATCAGTTTCAAATCACATACGGAATAGTTCACGATAAGCAAACTGACATTATTCTGATTCTTTACCTATCACTGTATTTGTATTAATAAAAGGCTCAGATCTTGCGGTTCACACGAAGAAAAATTCAAATGTGAAATGCAAGACCTGCCTCCATGTTTGTTAAGTTTTACACGGCTCACTGATAATGTTTTGTGGAGTAAGTAGGTTTTGTTGCGGGATATTATTCGGATAGGCAGCAATATTTGCAAGAGTTGTTTCTGCAATATTAGCTAATGCCTCATGCGTAAAAAATCCCTGATGGGCGGTAAGGAGTACATTCGGAAAAGTTAATAAACGTTCAAATACATCATCTTGAATAATAGCGTCAGATAAATCTTTAAAAAACAATTCATCTTCCTGTTCATACACATCGAGGCCTAACGACCCTATTCTGCCACTTTTTAACTCGGCTATTACCGCTTGCGTATCGACGACAGCACCTCGGCTAGTATTAATTATCATTACTCCCCGCTTCATTAATTGAATAGCATTACTATTAATCAAATGATATGTATCGCATGTTAACGGGCAATGTAAGGATATAATATCGGCATGTTTATACAGTGTAGGCAGTTCAACATACTCTACACCCATTTCTTCACACACTTCACTGCGTTGTTTATCATACGCAAGAACCTTACAGTCAAATCCTAATAATATTTTCGCGATAACCGCTCCAATACGTCCCGTTCCTATAAGGCCAACTGTTTTACCACGCATATCAAAGCCCAGCAAACCATCCAGCGAGAAATTACCTTCACGCACGCGGTTATATGCTCGATGAATTTTACGGTTAAGCGCCAACATCATACCTACACTATGTTCGGCAACAGCATAAGGTGAATACGCAGGCACACGCGCCACCACAAAATTGAATTTTTTCGCTGCCTCAATATCAACATTATTAAAACCGGCACAACGCAGTGCAATTAGTTGTATATTATATTCGGCTAGTTTTTTTAATACTGGCGCATCGAGTTCATCGTGTACAAACACACATACCGCATCATAGCCTTGAGCTAGCTGTACAGTCTGTTCTGTTAACGTGACCGCGAAAAATTGTAGTGTAAAACCATATTCGGAATTGGCTGCCTTTAGAAAGGTTTCATCATAAGAATGGGTGCTGAAGATAGCAATTTTCATAATATATTTAGCCTAGCATACATTACACATAAAGGGGGTTCAGAGCACAGTTGTTGCTAATATTATAAAAAATATGCTCTGACTCCATTTATTATTTATTGTAACTTTACTTGATTTGGCCAATCACCCAAAGGATAAGGATGTTCTTCACTGTTGTAAGTTAAAAACATCATAATCTGGTAATTGTAAATACTTAAGCTTTGTCCAAAACGAATAAGTTTTATATTGGTTTCAGCAGTAAACAAAACGGTTAAAAACTGAAAAAATATAACAACTAAAGCAACAAATTTTACCACTCCCCAAAAGAACATGAATATCAGCATATAAAGTCCACGTAACCATACGCTTCTATCTTTATAAGATTCTGTTGTATCGTCTGTCTCGTCATTCATGTTGCATTCCTTTTATTAATTACTCAATATCTAATATTAAGTTTATAATCGAAATGTTATGTGTATTCAGTAAATGGAGTCAAGCCTTATTGTTCACACAAAGAAAAACTAAAATGTACGACCAGACCACGTTAGCTCCTAGTCTTTATACACTGTACCAAAAGCATCAGGATGCGCCTTTACTTTAAAGTCGTAATATTATAAATAACGCCCGCCATCAGCCGTTTTTACTACTAATTTTAAAACATATTTATTTTTTCACAAGGCACGGTAGGTGAATACGAGTAGTAATTTTTTTACGTTTTTAGCTGGGTCAAATGCTAGATAGAAAATATGTTTTTTTCTCTGCCCCGCACTCTTTCATTAATCGCATTCATATCAGTAATAATCATATCTGTAACATTATCTACATTAAACTCTGCGGTAATATAAATACGCTTTTCATATTCATTTTTTTAGCAACATCAACATTGTAAAATCGTAACCAGCTCTCAGGTTTACCATCATGGGTGCGGGCTAATATATTTAACTTATACACTTTGTATAGACTTGAACTCATTCTCTATTGCGCAAGCAGAGTTTATGAATGACAACATAATGATAAAAAAATACTTTATTTTAGAGCATCCTTATCTGTGGATTTGACCAATTTAGTTGGATGATTTTTGTTAACAGACCAAATACCGTGCTTTTTTTTCACCTGTAATAATACACATCAAGGTTATTGCACAATATAGTTTTGTTTACTATTTTAGGCATTGCCTATACTATATTCAGCGAAGTTTTAAATACACGCATTAAAGGAACTTAGGGGTTACGCAGAACTGATGCCAATACAATTTACCAAATTATATCAAGCATATGATTCATTACAGTAAATTGATTTTTAATTATAAATCCCTAATTATACTTATTGGCGTATCGTTACTTAGCATTTCATCTTATTTATCAAATGATAGAGCCAGCATTAAAACTACATCTGCTGCAAAACAACGAACAGTAACGAGCGACAACCTAGCACCTGTCTCTTACGAAAAAGATGTCAAACCTATACTCGATAAACGCTGCGTGGTTTGTCACAGCTGTTATGATGCGCCCTGCCAACTCAAACTTTCATCAGTGGAAGGCATATCACGCGGCGCTAATCCGGAAAAAGTCTATAACCCTAAACGTCTGAAAGCAATACAAGCCAATCGCCTGTTTATTGATGCAAAAACTGAAAAGGAGTGGCGTAACAGGGATTTTCACTCGATACTAAACACCGATGAAGACACCAATAACAAATCACTTCTGCAGAAAATGTTACTGCTCAAACAACAAAACCCTCAACCTGTTAATGGCAAACTCCCAACTAACATCACTCTAGATATCGAACGTGAACAAATATGTCCTTCTCAGGACAAGTTTGATGACTACGCAAACAAACATCCTTCATGGGGGATGCCGTATGCTATGCCTAATCTCAACAATAATGAAAATAAAATTCTCGAAAGATGGATTTCAGCTGGCATGCCTATGCCCAAGCCACACGAATCAAATAGCCAAGCATCAATTCAAGTTTCTCTGTGGGAAAAATTCTTAAACCAGAGCTCAAATAAACATCGCTTGGCAAGTCGTTATATCTACGAGCACTTATTTCATGCACACATTCATTTTAAAAATTCACCCAATAATGTGTTTTATAGGCTGGTTCGTTCACACACACCACCAGGCATAACCATTGATGAAATCGCTACAATTAGACCCTATGATAATCCTGGCGCTGCAACATTTTATTATCGGTTACTACCTTATGTCCCAACAATCGTAGCAAAAAACCATATCGTTTATGAATTTTCTGACGCACGACTAAAACGCTACCAACAATTGTTTATAAAACCAGAATACAAGGTTGATAAACTTCCCTCCTATAACTCTGATATCGCATCAAATCCTTTCAAGGTTTATGCCGCAATACCACCGGATTCACGCTATCGTTTTATGCTGGACGATGCACGATTTTTTATCGAAGGTTTTGTTAAAGGACCTGTCTGTCGGGGACAGGTCGCACTCAACGTTATCGAAGATCAGTTCTGGGTAGTCTTCTTTAGTCCTGATCAGAAAATTTTCAGCACGCAAGCAAAATTCCTCAATAACATGTCTAACTACTTACAGATTCCGTCAGAACGCAAAAGCCATCTTAATTTTTTACCAATATGGACAGATTACTGGCAACGTCAAAAAAAATACATGATTAGCAAACAACGTTATTTCGAAAAGATGAAGACACATGACCTGCACCATGCAATGAATTTTATCTGGGCTGGCGATGGCAAAAACCCAAATGCAGCATTAACTGTACTACGTCACTTTGATAGCGCTTCAGTCGAATATGGATTTATCGGCGAAGAACCTGAAACCATGTGGGTAATCGATTACCCTCTACTCGAACGCATTCATTATCTTCTGGTTGCCGGTTTTAATATTTACGGAAATGTTGGCCACCAGTTCAGCACTCGGATTTTTATGGACTTCCTGCGTATGGAAGGAGAAGATCATTTCCTTAGTTTCCTCCCAGTTGAGCAACGAAAAAAAATTCGCGACTCCTGGTATCAAGGCATACGCGCCGAATTGGAAGTTTTATTCAAAGCGCCAATGGACTGGCTGAAAGTTGAGTCAATCACCGGTTACCAGACAAACAACCCAAAGACAGAACTGCTTCAACACATAAGTCAACGCATTGGCCCGTTGTTACAGACTGCTGATAGCATTAATCAATGTGGCAACAAAAACTGCCTGGATATTGTCAACACGAACCCTGATACAGATGATCTGAAATCAAAAATTGATAATGCTATGCAAAAACTAAACGCCATCAAAGGCAAGACATTGCACTATTTTCCAGAGGTTTCTTTTGTTCGGATAGCAACTGACAATCCGAACCTGTCGTTTAATTATTCTCTAATCAGAAATAAAGCTTATAAAAATGTCACTTCACTGTTATCGGATGAGCGAAAACGAAGCCTGCAAGATATAGAAAACGACAGTTTAACGGTAACTAACTGGCTCGTAGGAAGTTATCCAAACTTTTTCTTTACGCTTCACGTTGATGAGATAGATCGATTTATAGAATATTGCACGTCAATAAAAAATCAGAAGAGTTTTGATCATTTTGTCGAACAATTTGGTGTGCGGAGAACCAACCCCGCATTCTGGGAAACTGCTGACTGGTTTCAGAAAAGATACAAAAAACAGCGTCCACTACATTCAGGACTCTATGATCTTAGCCGTTACAGTAACCTATAGTGGTATCACTCATAGCCGAATTTATAGCCTGCACACACCTTTGAAACTTGATAAATAATTGAATCCAGAGTCTGATGAATCTCCACAAATTTATTTTTTAATCAACAGGATAAGCAAGCCCATAGAAATCCTTTTATCGAATCCTAGTTGATGACAAAACCCAAGCGCAACTGTTTTATTCTTTCGAAGCTCTATATTTTTTCCATTTATAATTGCTGCAGTGAATAGTTGAATTCAACCCCGTCATATGAGTCATATGACAAACATACACATCACCCTATCAAGCATAGTAACACTGCGCATGCATTTATCATTGTGATTCATTAACCATCTGTTATATGTGAAGAGGCGCTTTGTTCTTGAATTATGCATTACCAATGACGCGAGTTGGCAACGGCCACCAGTAACATACTTTGTTAATCGTTATGTATTACCTTTGAGAAGCATGTGTCCATGTGCGATAATCAGTATGAATCTTCTTTAGGATGAGAAATTAATGGCCGCGTGGTTACAGGGGAAAGTTGTTGAAAAAAAGCAATGGTGTACTGATCTTTTTTCTTTAAAAATTAGCACTAGCCCAGTTAGCTTTATTTCAGGCCAATTTATTAGAGTGGCTTTGGAAATCGAAGGAAGTTTGCTCGCCCGCCCCTACTCGCTTGTTAATACACCACAAGAACCACTGTTAGAAATTCATTTTAATAATGTTGCTGATGGTTTGTTAAGTCCCCACCTAGCCGAGTTAGTTGAGGGGGATAGCATCCAGGTATCTGAGCGGGCTAACGGTTTACTTACATTGGATGAAATACCCGACGCACAACATCTCTGGTTATTTGCGACGGGTACCGGCATTGGTCCTTTTCTATCAATTTTAAAAAATCCTGAGACATGGCAACGATTTAAAAAAATTGTGCTGGCTTATTCAGCTAAGTCACTTGAAAAGTTAGCTTACCGTGAAGAGTTAGAGTTGTTACAATCACGCCACCCAGTACAATTTTGTTTTATCCCTTTTGTGACGCGAGAAGAAACTCCTGATGCGATTAACTCACGTATTACCACCAGCCTTGAGAAGGGTGAACTTGAGAAGCATGCCGGTTTAAAAATCTTAAAAGATTCAAGTCATATCATGTTATGTGGTAATTCAATTATGGTAAGTGATGTCGCATCACTGCTCGAAAAACGAGGTCTACGTCGGCATAAACGCAGCGAACCTGGTCATATAGCAATAGAAAAATATTATTGAATTTACTACTAAGGAGGAAAATGGTTTATTCATTTAACCAACGTGAAACTAGGGGAGGTCCATTCTGACCCCATTTATTCGATCAGATCGAACAACGCGGTACCACGGTGATTGTTCGGGTGATCGGCTCATCGCCTTACTCACCATACGCGCATGACGTGGGAAACCTGCTGCCCGTGCCACTTCCCCGTAGCCCATAACTCGGCCATTGCTAATACTGGAAACCACTTTCCAGATTGCTGTATCGAATTTATTTTTGAAACCTGACATATGAATACAATTATAACTAGGCAGTTATTCTAGTCTTTATACACAGCACCAAAAGCATCAGGATGCGCCTTTAAAGACGTAGTATTATAATAACGTCCACCATTAGCTGTTTTTACAACTAATTTTAAAACAGCTTTATTCTTAACAAAGCACGGTAGGTGAATCCGAGTAGTAATTTTTTTCACGTTTTTAGCTGGATCAAATGCTAAATACAAAATATGTTTTTCTTTCTTTGCTCCACACTCTTTATTCATCGCGTTCATATCAGTAATAATCATATCCGTTACGTTATCAACACCAAACACGGCAGTAATATAAATACGTTTTTCATATTCATTTTTTTTAGCAACATCAACATTGTAAAATCGTAACCAGCTCTCAGGTTTACCATCATGAGTACGTGCTAATATATTCAACTTATCACTTTGTATAGACTTGAACTCATTCTCTATAGCACAAGCAGAATTGATGAATGACAACATAGCGATAACAAAAAAATATTTCATTTTAGAGCATCCTTATCTGTGGGTTTAACCAGTTTAGTTGGATCATTTCTGTTAACAGACCAAATACCCTACTTTATTTCACTTGAAATGATGCTTATCAGGGTCAAGTCTTTCATTTTATTGCTTAAGTAAGTGAAATTATTAGGTTAACTTAGCCCGACCCGATATATACAAAATGTAAGACATAACCCCGTTTATTATTTATGGAAGCAATTAAGTTTATTTTTAGTCTACCTCTCCAAATATCGATCCGTCACTATTATAAATGCCAACATATGCATGGAAGGTTTTTGTTCCTAAATAATATTTGCCATCAGAGGTTCTAACCCAAATTAAAAGTCTGATTGGTGCAGAGCCACAACGCGTTCGCATACGCAATTTCAGTTGTGTGACATTGATCGTAGGATCAAATTTATAACCTGCTACAAAGATATTATCACCGAGACAGCCTTTGTAAAAACGTCCTTCATTGTCATAACCTGACTCGGGGATTTTTAAAACCAGCACTTTTTCAACGGCTTTAAGTTGAAATTCAAGATCCACTGGTATTTCTCTAACCGTTAAATTATCAGCTCTATCAACAGTAACAATTACTTTATCAGACTCATATAAAGCGACAACATATTTCGTATTGAAAAACTTCATGAATTCTTCATCAAGCGGCGTAACGGCATACACGGATTGAGCAGATACAATCAACAACAAGAATAGCTTAAGCTGAATAAAAACCCTCATTTCGATCTTTTTTTTGACTCTATTTATAAGTTTGGTATATCTAGCGTATTAATCATTCTAAAGATGTAAAATATGTAAATGATTACCAGTTATCACCGCTCGATTTTATTAGCACCCCTTAAAGTTAATTTGCTTGAGGTGTTGAGGGTGTCCACTCCAGCAACTCTTTAACAGCAGGACAATCCCATTGCTTTTTAGTTGCGTGTTCTGCAGATTGCTTGAATATAGCGTATCGTTCGTTAGGTGCCACCTGAAAAATAACGTAGTATGTATCCCTTAGTTCTTTTGAGCTTGTTCGAGCCAAAATATTTTCTTCAATATAAGCGCCACGTTTTTCATCGTCGAAACCCGTATTTTTTGCTTCAGTAAATATCTGACAAGCAACGTCAAAATCTTCTACTTCTGAAGCGTCAATACTTAAAGAAAATAGTATAAAAAACGTACAGAAAAAAATCCTTTTAAAATTCATAGTGTCCAACCTTTCCTTGATCAATCAAATATCTAGATGATAGTATCCCAAGTGTGAATAAGTGTAAACTCTTCAACTAAGCTTTAATTTAAAAAGGACTTTTAGTATTATGGCATCTAGCAAACTATCCGAAAATGAAAAAAAACAACTCGTAAAAGAAATACTCGGTAATGATTACAATAAAATAGGTAATAACTGGCCTATCTTTAGTAAGGTGCTCGATTATTCTGGAAAAGCATCGGACACTCTTACAATTGCAGAATTAATACCTGGCCTAAGTAGCTTTCTTGCAGGTAACGCTACAATATCTATAGTTGGTTCAACCGCTGGCGTACTTTCAATTTTTTTAATGCCCGTTGGCCATTTAATCTCCGTTATAAATGCTTGGCAGGAAGGACATCGTATCTATTCTTATCGAAGCATTGCATACACCATTACTGCGTGGGCTTTTAATAGACCTCGCCCTGTAAACTCAAACAGGATCATTTCAAATATACGTAATAGCACTTACGGTCAAAACAAAAGAGTCATTCCTGAGTATAAAGATGTTTGGCGAAAAACATCGCTATCAGTAATACAAAGTCTCGATAAATTACTACTTGAAAAAAGAATGAAAAAAAGTCATTTACAATTCATATTACAGGCATTAGGAGATGGTAGCCCACAGCAACTTTGCATGTTACTTATGCGCGGCATGGAAGATAGAGTGGATGGGTTTGCTCACAAGCTCGTATGGAAAAAGAATTACACTATAGCTTATCCACATTAAACAAATGCACCAATCTTTACTTGAACGAATATTCCTCACTGTGTGCTCAGTAATTTTTATTGCTTTGGGTGTTTATTTATTACAACAAGAAACGATAACCCTTCATGGTCGTATAACAATGAATCGTTACCCTATTGAATACAGTGGCATAATATTATTTTCATCTGCATCTTTTACCGCAGCACTTATGTTTGGTTTGTTAGCGACAAATAAATCACGATTTAAGAATATTTCCGGGAACTTATTTATAGTAAGTTTTATATTATTTACCATCGGCTACTTTATATAGACATTCGAATGCAGTAATTAAATAAATCTGCCCCAGCATTTTTTATATGCTCCCTTAGCACCAATTTTCATAGGCTTGGACTTTTCAATGATGTCAAATGTAAGGTTTGACCCCGTGCATTATAACGTATCATCGTACGTCATCAATTAAAAGACTTCAGATATTATTACTTATCGCAACACTTGCAATCGTTGTACTATGGCTACTCGGCATGGCGATGGTGTTAACGGAAAAGCATTATCAATTTCAGGCCAATAGTATACGCAAATGAAAAGTGCTATCGGTGGTGTTCATAGGATTACAGGTTATTTATAATACGAAAACACGGCTATCGAAAGATGATATTAACGCAGCATGGGGGGAGCTCAAAGTCATTCAAAAACAATTTTCTGAATAAATTCGTGGGGATCCATCAGACTCTGACCCCAAATATTAATTTTACGATAAAATAAGTTTTATACCACTGTTGGTGTAAGTATTTTATCATTATCTTTACCTGTTCCATCATCCCAAGTTAACTTAACAGTAATACGACTTGGAGACTGCATACCTACTTCTGCTAGTAATTCAACAGATTGATGTTGCTCTAAAATTGGAATTGGGAATTTATTTCGAATATCACTTTCTAAAATTATTTCATTCCCATCAGGAAATTCGATGCGAATATTTTCAGCTGTATATTTGCCTTTATTAAATATCTTGAGTCTACGATTGTTTTTACCAATTTTAATAAAATTGGCAGAAATATCAGCTTTTCTCTGATGATGTGCATCTTGATGTTCTTTTTCTAAGAGAAGTTTGTTTAATTTATCATTAGTATCAATAAATTCATTTTGTCGCTTGTTAAAATCAAATGTTTTTTTCATGGAATATGCTGACAGACCGAGCGCTAATAGTGCAACAACATCACCAAGATCTATTTGTATAGGCATTTAGTTAATCCTGAGTTTTCACTTAAATATTTTATTCATTATGTTGCTAAGTTCTTTTTCAACATCTTTGATAACCTCATTTTGTATTTCTTCAATATTGGCATCTATATTTTCACCATTCTCACGAATAAGTTCTTCTTTCGTCATGCTTCTATCACATGATGGACATCGTATTATTTCATTTTCTGAATCATCTTCTTGTGTTTCTAGCTGACTATTGCCACAAGTTGGACACAGCAGAGTTAAAGATCTATCGTACTTTCCACTATCCATAAAATTCTCCATCAAAAGAGTAAAAAAGGTGACACCTACCTACCGTTACCTAACCTTACTTACACTTTGGTAGAGGCTTGGGCTTTGAACGGGTATACGTTTTAACACGTACCGTTTTTGGTCCAGGCTTTCCATCAGTACGAGCAGGTCGGCATTTCGTTTTAGTAGCCATATGAATTCTCCATTGACTATTAGTAGATCGAGCCTACCACTCCGAAGACACCCATTGCCTCCGCCACTGTTCAGAGGATTGATTTCTCGTAGTGAAATGGTAGGTATCACCATCTTTACTTTATTTGCTACTTTTATTTCTTAAAACGTCCCAATTCAGTAGATGGAAAAAGCAAGTTTATAACTAATACACATCCTCTAATCATTCCGTTCCCTTCAAATTAACATAAAAGCCATATCTTACATTTTGTCCAAAGTAACGCATTTTTAGCAGTCTAGTAACCAGAGTGCTAATGATATACCTTACTTTTTATATGATCAACACATAAAATTACTATAAACAGTGTATATTTCTAATTAATATGCTATTTTCATCAATATAAAACGAAATATAACTATTAATTGATATAAAAAGGGTGTTTTGAGATGCTAATCGAATTTAGTGTTACTAATTTCTTGTCTTTCAGAGATCAGGCTTCACTTAGCCTTGTAAAGTCTAAAAGCGCTGGTTTGGAAGATACCAATACCTTTGAACCTCCGGCTTTAGCAACACCGGCTTTATTACATAGTACTGCTATTTATGGTGCAAATGCTGCAGGGAAGTCTAACTTTATTAAAGCACTTGAGTTGATGCAAAGTTTTGTTAGGAATTCTGCACGTGAAAGTCAGGCTGATGAGGAACTCTCTGTAACCCCTTTCTTATTAGATGAATTAAGCAGCTCTAGACCAAGTGAGTTTGAGATTACTTTTGTTAGTGATGGTACGCGGTATCAATATGGATTTAGCACTACTTCTGAGCGATTCATTGACGAATGGTTATATGCGTACCCTGAAGGCAGGCCACAACGTTGGATTGAGCGTTCTTATGATGAAAAAACTCAATCTTATAATTGGGGGGCTATGGGTAAACTCACGGGTAAAAAACAAATGTTACAGGATGCTACGCGTTCAAATGCATTGTTTTTATCAACGGCAATTCAATTAAACAATAAACAGTTAAAACCTGTTTTTGACTGGATTTGCAAAAGCCTGCATGTTGCAGGTATTGGTTTATGGCACCCAGGTTTTTCAATTGAACTTTGTGAAGATGAAAGCACAAAACTTAAGGTGATGGATTTTCTAAAAGCTGCTGATGTTAATATTGATGATATTGAATTAGAGCATATGAAATTTAACTCCGACAAATTACCGGGCGATATCCCTGATGAAATTAAGAGCCATCTAGAAAAGAAATATAAGGATGAGCCTATTGTCAATGTAAAAACATCGCACACCATGAAAAATGGAAGTAAGATTCTTTTTGATTTAGATGATGAATCTGATGGCACTCAGAAAATTTTTGCACTTTCCGGCCCTTGGTTAGATACTCTTGAGAATGGTTACACATTGGTTATTGATGAGTTACATGATAACTTACACCCGTTAATGGTGAAGTTTCTTGTAGAGCTCTTTCATAACCAAGAAACTAACCCAAAGAATGCTCAATTAGTTTTTACAACGCACGACACATCCATTCTTAATCAAGATGTTTTTCGTCGTGATCAAATTTGGTTTTGTGATAAAGATAAGGAACAATCTTCAACTCTTTATCCTTTAACTGATTTCAGCCCTAGAAAAGGTTATGAGAATTTAGAAAAAGGTTATTTGTCTGGCAGATATGGTGCACTCCCCTATTTGAAGCCTGTTAAAAAGGTTATGGGCTGCTAAGTGGGAAGCGATGATCTCTTTCAGAAGAGAAAAGCAAAGACAGCTAGTGACCTAGCGCGCAAAAAGGTACAAAGAGACTCCTATGAACGTGTTCTGATAGTTTGTGAAGGTGAAAAAACCGAGCCCAATTATTTTAAAGAGTTAGTAGATTGTCTTGAACTAAATAATGCCAATGTTGAAATAGATGGAAGCTGTGGTTCAAGCCCAAGGAGTGTTGTTAAATATGCTAAAAAGAGGTACGCAGCTGAAAAAAAAGATGGAAATGAGTACGACAAAGTTTATTGTGTATTTGATAAAGATACTCATGACTCCTATACTGCCGCATTAGATGAAATTAAAAAATCTAACCCTAATACAACATTCCAAGTAGCCAACTCTGTTCCATGTTTTGAGTATTGGTTGCTTTTACACTTTGAATATACAACTAGACCCTATATAGGAAATGGCATAAAAAGCGCGTGTGCAAATATAATTGATGATTTGAAACGTTATATACCCGACTACGAAAAAGGAAGTACGGATATTTACAGTAAAATTTCTAACGAAACTGAACAGGCTATTGCCTACAGCAAAAGAGCCTTGGAACAAGCCAATGCAGGCAACACGGACAACCCGACAACACACATATTTGAACTTGTTGAATATTTGCAGAATCTAAATTTGTAATTTTTACTGATATGCTGCCGAGTACAGTGTTAACAGGATTTGATCTTACGTTTCACATTCAATGTTTTAGACAAAAAAAATGGAAGCAGATCTGCTTCCATCTTGATTTTGGTGCCCAGGGCCGGAATCGAACCGGCACGGTGTTGCCACCGAGGGATTTTCTTACCAACTACAGCTTTTGCTGCTGCTTTTAAAAAGCATTTGTGGTCTGGACTTTCTCTTCATCGTATTTACAACTAGATTGCAGTTATAAACTTAGATGGGTGCCGTCAAGTCTCTACACGTTCAAAACTTTCGTTAAGCTTCGCTCGGGATTGCCATCACCATTACGTGTTAAGGTTTCCCCGAATTTGACACCATTCACACCAGCCGTTTCCGAATCTGGGTGCTCAATTTTACATAAGTCCCTTGCGTCTACCAATTTCGCCACCTGGGCAGATGACACTTCTTTACTACTCCCTATTTGCGTTAAGGCATCGATCGTTTGCAACGATTGTCTACCACAACGCCACCTGGGCAGGTAACTGAAGTACTATTTTATTTATGACAGTTGTTAACTTCTCTTTCTTCTGTCATTTCCGTTAGTTTAAGCTATCTAACGTGAAACTGGTTAGCTATTTCCGTCTGTGCAAATAGCTAAATTTGGAGGCGGAACCCGGAGTCGAACCGAGGTAGATGGATTTGCAATCCACTGCATAGCCACTTTGCTATTCCGCCGTGTATGTTGAGCAGACGGAGTCTAACACAACATAAAAAAACCCCGAAATATGGTAGATCGGGGTTTTATTTTAATTTGGAGCGGGAAAGGAGATTCGAACTCCCGACAGCCTCGTTGGCAACGAGGGGCTCTACCACTGAGCTATTCCCGCCTAATCAAAGGATGCGTATTGTAATGAAATTGGCTTTTCTGTCAAGACAAATTATTGATTTTCTTGGCTTTCATAGAGACTTGGCCAAGCCGCTTTCAAGTAGCCAAACATAGACCATAGGGTGAGCCCAGCGGCGATATAGAGCAATATTTTACCAATAAGTAGTATGGGTAGACCAAACAAAGGCACCTCATACAGCATGAAGCCAATGGCTAACATTTGAGCCGCTGTTTTAATTTTACCAATGTAATTTACCTTAACTTTCGACATTTCACCGACCGATGCCATCCATTCTCGTAGCGCTGAAATGGTGATTTCACGCCCCACAACGATAATTGACGAGACAATGACCCCGAAACTTGGGTGTATGCTAACGAGACAGACAAGCACGGTTGAAACCATTAATTTGTCGGCGACTGGGTCTAAAAATGTACCAAAAGCGGACTGTTGGTTGAGTTTTCGGGCTAAATAGCCGTCGAACCAATCGGTTACACCGGCAATAAAGAAGATTAACGTTAAGACAAAATTCTTGAACTGGAATTCAGGTATAAAAAACACCCCGATAAAGATTGGAATAAGGAATATTCGTGCAACGGTCAGTTGGTTGGGTAAGCTTAAGCTCATTATTATTGATTAATCCTGTTAGGTTTTGTCTGGATGGAACGCATCATAAATTAATTGCGCTAACTTATCACTTATACCGTGCACTGAGGCAATATCCTCGACACCGGCCTTGGCGAGTTCTTGTAAACCACCAAATTGTTTCAGTACTTGTTGGCGCCGTTTTGGCCCTAAACCATCAATGGTTTCTAAAACAGAGGTATTACGCGTTTTTTGGCGTTGCGCTCGATGCCCTGAGATTGCGAACCGATGTGCCTCGTCTCGTATTTGTTGGGTAAGATGTAACGCTGGCGAATCTGATGCGAGTCGAACCTGTTTATGGCTATTGGCTAGAAACAATGTATCGAAACACGCTTTACGCCCTGCTCCTTTTGTTACCCCGATGAGAATAATATCGTTTAATTGTAACTCTTGCATCACTTCTTCTGCTTGTTTGACTTGGCCTTTACCACCATCAATTAATAAAATATCGGGTTGTTTCGCTTCGCCCTTTTTTACACGTTGATAACGACGCATGAGTGCTTGTTTCATTGCGGCGTAATCGTCTCCGGCTGTTATGCCGGTAATATTAAAACGTCGGTAATCACTTTTAGAAAAACCTTGTGCGGTCATTACAACGCAAGACGCAACGGTTGATTCACCTGATGAGTGACTAATATCAAAACATTCTAAGCGTATTGGCAGCTCATCTAATTGAAGTGTGGTTTGTAAATTGTCGAAACGTTGTAACAAAGTTTCTTTACTGTTGATAAATTGCAATAGCGATTGGTTAGCATTTTGTTGCGCCATCTCTAACCAGCGTTGACGAAAATCACGGACTTTATATTTCAACGTAACTTTATGTTGCGCTTGTTCGGTAAGCACTTGTTGGATTACTTTTGAATCATTTATTTGTTCACTTAAAATAATTTCTGTTGGAATAGTATGTTTTGATGATAAATAATATTGCGGAATAAACGTTTCTAGTAATAACTGTGGAATATTCTTATCGGCAATTATGTTTTTTGATTTAGGGTAAAACGCTTTACTCCCTAAACTGCGCCCTCCGCGAATGGTGATAACTTGAATACAGCCCAAGCCATTTTGGTAACTCACGGCAATAACATCGACATCGCCGGCATCGGTATGAATATATTGTTTTTCTAAAATCTGTCTTAAGTGCGCGATTTGGTCACGTAAAACAGCCGCCACTTCAAAGTTTAAATCTTTTGATGCTTGTTCCATTTTATTTACGAGTTCGTTTATAACCTCGTTGCTTTTTCCATTAAGAAAAAGTTTTGCATGACGAACATCTTCTGCATAATCTTGCTCGCTTATCATATCGGTACAGGGGCCGGTGCAACGTTTTATTTGATATTGCAAACAAGGGCGCGAACGATTTTTAAAAAAATTATCTTCGCACTGGCGAATAGGAAATAACTTTTGCATTAGGTTTAAGGTTTCGCGTACTGCGCCGGCACTGGGGTATGGGCCAAAATATTCACCCTTGCGTCTTTGTTTACCACGAAATACGCTTAAACGTGGAAACATATCTTCGGATGATAAATAAATGTAGGGGTAACTTTTGTCGTCACGATAAAGTACGTTATAACGTGGCTTAAGTGTTTTAATTAAATTATTTTCGAGTAGTAACGCTTCGTTTTCCGTATGGGTAACGGTTACTTCCATTGCTGCAATTTTTGAAACGAGGATTTTTGTTTTGGGGCTTGAAACGGTTTTTAGGAAATAGCTTGAAACACGATTTTTAAGATTTTTTGCTTTACCGACATAGATAACGGTATCTTTTTCATCGAACATTCGATAAACGCCTGGCTTCGATGACAGGCCTTTTAAAAAATCGCGCGAATCAAATTCTTTCGTTTGTTTTTCTTTTGCTATTACAGCAGTTTTTTCTGAGGGAGGCATACTTATTAAAGCATTCTTTATATTTTTATGCGGAAATTAATGGTTACCATGTTGTTCAATAAAACCATGCTGTAATGCTAACCGTGCTAATTCCATGTCGTTGTTTACGCCGAGCTTAAGATACAAACGATGACGATAGGTGCTCACCGTTTTTGGGCTTAGAGAAAGTTTGTCTGATATGGCATTAACTTTTTGGCCATCCATTAACATTATCATGACTTGCAACTCACGTTCTGATAATGCTTCAAACGGTGATATTTGAAACTCTTGCATTTGTGTTAAGGCAATTTGTTGTGCAATGTCGGGGCAGATATAACGGCGATTAGCGATTACCTCACGCATTGCGTGTATCATTTCACTTATATCGCTACCTTTTGTTAAATATCCAACGGCGCCTGCTTTTAATAAACGTTGCGGAAAAATTTCATCATCATGCATGGTGACACCAATGATTTTTAAATCGGGTTTGATATGTAATAATTTTTTTGTTGCCTCTAACCCCCCGATTCCAGGCATATTAATATCCATCAATACAATATCGACGTCATTTAATCTAATTTTTTGAAGTGCTTCTTCACCTGTTGCTGCTTCAGTAACAACCCTGAAGCCATCTTCATCATTTATTAGGCGTTTTAATCCGGTACGAACTAAATCGTGGTCATCGACTAGCATGATATTTATCATGGAATACTCTATTTATTAACAGGTAATTCTATAGTTTAGAGCAGAACAAATTCTGAGGGAATATTTAATTTTAGGTGTCAATTTTGAAGTAATAAAGCAGGTTAAATAAGTTACATAACTATTTGAATTGCAATGATTTTATGGGTTATTAGTTAATAACGCCAATCTTCAGAATCTTGTGAGGTAGATTGTTTATCCGTACTTGAGTTACTTAACGATGTGGTATCGAGTCGTTCCGTTAAAAAATCATTGGCAACTATCTTTGATTCAAATGGACCCGCTATACCATCCGTTGTATTTTGATTAGTTGGAAGCTTCTGCCCTTTGCGCGTATATATAAACCAACCTTCATTCATAATATGGAAAAATCTATCCAAATTTACGCGATGTTGCTTTCCAGCTCTTGTTGGTACCGAAGAATCGTTAAATAAATAGCTCATAATCATTTGTTCATTTTTTAGAGATGTACAGAGTTTAACCAAACCAAATATGATTGTATGTAGGTTTAAGACTACAGTGGCTAAGTAAACTGTGAACTAACTCGCAACATTAAGACGTGCAATAACCTCCGTACCCTTTGCGTTATATTCTAGTTGATCAAAACTTACATTGTTTGCAATCGCAATACCTCGGCCATGAGAGTCTAAGAGTCGTTGAACATCAAATTCCATATAGGACTTCCAGTCAAACCCTTCACCTTGGTCGGTAATGGTAATTTCAATATGGTCATTTTTACGTTTAAAGTGAATTTGTGCCATTTTATTGCGATAACACTCCAACTCTTGCCTGCGATCAACTTCTTTACCCCATTTACCCGTTTTGTTCAGTTCAGATTTTGTTGCGTACCCTATGCCTAAATTACCATGCTCTACAGCGTTTACCATTAACTCAAACAAACCTGCCATCGAACGGTCTGTCCTTGGGCAAGCACTCGACACTAACATCGCAATGGTATGTACATCATCGATCGTTTTAAAGTTAAAGGTTGCCTCTTCCAACAAACGCATCGATGATGCATTTCCTTGTAATGTTCGCTGTAGATTTTGATAGACATGATAGTTTCGGTAACAGTTTCGAATAACGTTTGAAAACTGGTTTTCGTCGAACGGTTTAGTTAAATAATAAAAAGCGCCGGCTTCAATGCCTTCAACTACGTCTTCCTTACGCGCCCTGGCAGACTGTATAACAACTGGAATATGACTTAATCTCTCGTCAGCCTGGATACTCTTTAATACTTCAATTCCCGTCATCTGTGGCATCATATTATCTAAAATGACAATGCCGTAATAGTCGGGTGGATTATCATTCAACATTTGCCAAGCAATACCGCCATCACTAGCTGTTTCAACCTGATAATCAGGTGACATAAAATTCAGGTATTCGGTGATAATTTCTAAATTCAGCAAATCATCATCTGCTACCAAGAATCGTGCTTTATCATCCATATACATCTAAACCCTACTTTAATTATCTTGCCGTTAAGTTAGTAGTATCGGCTTACGGTCTTATAATTTTAGACAAGTTGCAGGTTTTGAACAGTCAAATTGCGCTAGATCAGGGTATTATGTGCAATATTACCAAAAATAGATCGAATCACTTTATGATGTTATATTAACTTTTGCTTATATATTGATTAGCAATAATATAGTTGATATAATTACTCAGGTATTAAGACAAATTTTAGGAGCACTATTCAAATGCAAGCAGAAGTCGATGGCAAAATTATTAAACTAAGCGAAGCTGGCTGGTTAGAAGATTTAAGCGAATGGAGCGAAGGCCTTGCTGCACAAGTCGCTATAAATGAAAATATCGGTGATTTAACTGATGAGCATTGGGATATTATTAATTTAGCACGTGAATATTTTCATGATAATGGTGCAGTTTGCGAGCCACGCAACTTTACAAAATTAATGAAAGAGAAATTTGGTAAAGATCGCAGCAGCCAAAAATATATTTACTCGCTATTCCCTACTGGATTAATTAAGTGTGCAAATAAAGTTGCTGGTCTTCCACGACCTAAAGGTTGTAGCTAAAATTCACTTTATTAAATAATAAAAAAAGGTTCGTATGAACCTTTTTTTATGCCTAAAAATCAAGTAACTTTGTTTTAATAATTAATATGAGGTGTATAACATGAGATTAGTTTTCATTTTTTCATTCTTATTGCTAAATGTAGGAATTACAAATGCCGAAAATAAAGCGGCAAGCTTGCATGATTCAAAATGTTTAACTTGCCATTCAACGAGTGTCTATACAAGTGATAATCGTAAGGTTAAATCCCTTTCTGCCTTAGCTCAACGCGTAAATATGTGCGCCAAAGGTGGAGCAAGAGTTAATTGGACTGACAAACAAATTGACAGCGTAACGGAATATCTTAATGAACGTTACTATAGGTTTTAAACTAACTTAACTCTCACCTTACAATTTAAACGAGTTCGCCTGCCGCTCGTATACATTGAAGAACACCATAGTCATAAGTACCATCAAATGCATCATAGACAGGCTTTAATTTTTTATCTTCATCAGTAAATGCCGAAAAAGCATTTTGTATTAACTTAATTTCTTTATTACTTAAATTCACAACTTTTAATAATTCAATTTCACCTAATGCGATAGATTTTGCTAAATGCGAATATATAGTCGTTGATTTTAATTTTCTTTCATCAGCAATTTCCATAGCATCTAAACCTGAACGAAATAGCCTTAAGGTTTCTTCGGTTGTATCGTTTAATGTTTCAGTATTGAGTTTTTCCTTATGTTCTTTTATTACTGCTAAGAAAGCCTCCGAATATGACTCAAGTTTTTTCTCCCCAACACCGGTTATTTTAGAAAACTGATCTTTATTTTGTGGTTGCCGTTCAAGCATTTCCATTAAGGCTGCATCATGAAATATTACATAGGGTGGCACATCTAATTTATCAGATAATTCTTTGCGGCAAGCACGTAAGGCTTCCCATAATAAATTATCTTCTTGCTTCACATTATTCTTTGCTTTTCGCCCACGTTTTTGAGAGCCTTCTTGCTTGCTATCTTTTCGTAACATTAATGTTTCTTCGCCCCGCAATATCGGCCGACACTGTTCAGTTAAGCGTAAACTTCCAAAGCCTTCGATATCGACTGAGAGTAAGTTGCGAGCAATCAGTTGTCTAAAGACACTACGCCATTGTATTGCGTTTAGTTCTGCCCCTATACCAAAAAGAGTTAAGGTATTGTGTCCAAATTGTTTAATTCTAACATTCTCTTTACCCAGTAAGACCTCAATTAAATAGTTAACACCAAAACGTTGCTCGGTTTTATAAACACAGGATAAGGCCTTTTGAGCAACAATGGATGCATCCCAAGTTTCTACTGGTGATAAACAGGTATCGCAATTACCGCAGGGGTTTTCTAAAGCGTCACCAAAATATTTTAATAGCGCTTGGCGCCGGCATGTCGTTATTTCACTAAAACCTAACATTGATTGCAGTTTATGGTGTTCAACACGTTTATGTGCATCATCTGCATCAGATGACTCCATCATTTGTTTTAACATGATGACATCTTGCAAGCCGTACATCATCCATGCGTTTGCAGCTTCACCATCGCGCCCTGCTCGGCCTGTTTCCTGGTAGTAAGCCTCTATACTTTTTGGTAAATTTAAATGCGCGACAAACCTGACATCGGGTTTATCTATTCCCATTCCAAAAGCGATGGTTGCGACGATAATAATAGAATCTTCAGTTAAAAAACGGTGTTGATTATTTTGTCGAACCTCTACTGGCAAACCTGCGTGATAAGGTAAAGCATTTAAACCTTTTGAACTTAACCATTCAGCAGTTTGTTCAACTTTTTTACGCGACAAGCAATATACAATTCCAGCATCATCTTCATGCTCATTGCGAATAAAACGTAATAATTGATCCCTGGCATTGCCCTGGTTTTGAGAGATTTGATATCGAATATTTGGCCGATCAAAACTCGACACAAATAATTTTGCATCATTTAAATTTAAACGAGTAATAATTTCTCTGCGTGTTGTTTCATCTGCTGTTGCTGTTAATGCGATTCGTGGTATGGACGGGTAACGTTGATGAAGAATTGATAATTGTATATATTCAGGGCGGAAATCGTGCCCCCATTGAGATACACAGTGGGCTTCATCTATTGCAAATAATGCGATTGGGGCTTTATCAAGTAAACTCAGAAAACGTTCTGTCATTAGCCTTTCAGGAGCAACGTACAATAGATCAATTTGGTTGTTTAACAGTTTTTGTTCTATTTCAGAAGCTGTTTGTGCATCAAGTGTAGAATTCAAGTACGCCGCATTAACACCGAGTTGCTTTAGTGAAGTCACTTGATCTTGCATAAGTGCAATAAGTGGTGAAACGATAACACCAACACCGTGACGAACTATTGAGGGAATTTGATAACATAACGATTTACCCCCACCCGTTGGCATTAATACAATGGCATCGTTACCTTGAATAAGTCTATTGATTATTTCTTCTTGATCAAATCTAAATTCGGCGTACCCAAAAATACTATCGAGTATCGACAAGGCTTTATCGTTTGTTTCTGGTTTTTCCTCTGATTCTGGCACGCCTTTAAACCTTACCCTGATAGTGTTTTATAGAAACCCAAATAGCAATAAAACTGAATAGCAATAGAGTAATGGATAAAACAAGCAATGCTTCTGCCATCGTCACTGAAAATATTAATTCAGGCGTATACCCACAAGGTTCCCATATCTTAAACATCCAGGGGAACCACTGATCAATTGCAAACCATGTTGGCAAGCCCGAGTTCATACTACAATCACCCGACACAAACCCACGTTCCACACCTAATAAATTATAAGATCGCTCGAGAAGTAACAACAATAGAGAAAACATAACGAGATGTAGTGAAGTTGATATTTTGATAAAACGCTGAAGATTTACAGCAAGCAATGAAATAATAATGATACCTAATACGATAATTCGCACATGAATACATAACACACACGGGTAGTAATCAAGAAGGTATTGGTAAATAAGTGCCGTCGATTCTAAAACAATCCCGATAGCGAATAAAATTAACCAATAATATTTTGAAGCGGACAGAACCTGAATTTTCTTCCACATAATGTTCAGCATTGTTCCCAAGGTAAACCATCAAAGCGCCACCCAGCAAGAGAACTTCGTTGATGAGTATCATTTAGTTCACCTTCAAAACCTTCATCTACATTATAAATTCGCGTTAATCCTTTGCTTATTAATAAATTGCCCGCTTCGAGTGAGCGTTTACCACTGCGGCAAATTAATACAATTGGTACCTCATTACTTTGTTCTAAAGACGAAGTTCCACCTAATATTAATTGCCTAATTTCACGCACAAAATTTGGATTAATTTCCCAGTCGGGTTCATCAATCCATGCAATATTTATCGCTCCTGTGGGATGCCCAATAAATAAGAATTCCATATGTGATCTAACATCAATCAACAAGGTACCTACTTGTTGCTGTAACTCATATGCTTCACGTGCTGAAATCGTTTTGACTGTACTCATTTGAGTCACCTTAAATCGTATATTTTTCACAATATTATCATTTACATAGTAAACATATAGTAAACCATTGCTGCCCCGTTAACTCCCTCTCCCTTAGGGAGAGGGTTGGGGTGAGGGAATCATAATAGATAACGCCTTGTTTTATCTACCCCCTCATCCTAACCTTCTCGACTCGGGTTCCAACTTCGTTCTACCTCCTCCATCCTTGGAGTCGTCCCGGAGGGAGAAGGAATGACACCGAACATGGATTTATGCGATTTTATGTCTTCTGTTTCTTCGAGCTGGCTGAAAATTCAGAAAGTCAATAACTTACTATATATTGCTAATATATTAACGGTACAGCAATGATAGTAAACATAATGAAACTCATGAATAGATATTTAAGCAATATACTACACTAACTATAAACAATCATGAGATAGTATTCATATATGGATAAAACACAAACGAAACGTAGCTGGATAGCCATAATATTTGGTTTAGTATTCTTTTTAGCTGGATTGGGCTTTCTATTCTTTTTGGTTATCCCAGATATTCATGACGGCTGGCGAATTCAATCATGGCACAGTACCCAAGCAACATTAATATCAGCCAAACTGCAAAGAAATCGCTCAGATGACTCTGATACGTTCAAAGCGGTTGCCAAGTATCAATACACTGTAAGTAACATATCATATACAAATAATCGAGTTGCTATAGCGAAGGACTCCGATAATATTGGTGACTTTCAAGAAACCTTAGGTAACAAACTAGTACATTACTTCCAAACAAACCGCTCAATTACTATTTGGTATAACCCAGCCAATCCTGCTGAGTCGATTATAAACCGAACCATACGCTGGGGACTCCTGGTTTTTAAAATGATCTTCGTCGTTTTCTTTGGTGGTTTTGGTTTTGTATTAATGTATTTCAGTTTAAAAGGTAAAAAAATTAATCCATCAAAAGAGACTGTACAACAACCCTGGCTCGAACGGCCAGAATGGAAAAATGGAGCCATCAAGTCAAATGCAAAAACAGGAATGATTGGTATATGGGTTATGACTGTTTTTTGGAACTCAATCAGCTTTCCTGCCACAATTATTGGCATCCCCAAGATACTTGCGAAAGAAGAGTATGTAGGCTTAGTCATTTTACTATTTCCAATTGTCGGACTTGGCCTCTTATATTGGGCAATAAAACTAACCTTACAATGGAGGCGGTTCGGGGTAACGTTACTTACACTGGACCCTTATCCAGGCAGTATTGATGGACAAGTTGGTGGTTCCATTAAAGTAAACACAAAATATAATTCAAGCCATATCTACAAAGTAACTCTCAGTTGTATTTATAGTTATGAATCTGGTTCAGGAAAAAACCGAAGCCGTAAAGAAACCGTTAAATGGCAAGATGAAGGCCATGCGAAAATCAAGCCTACGATGAATCATATCAATGTTGAATTTTGTTTTGATGTACCTAACGACTTACCAACAAGCCAAGAACATAGTAACAATTTCCATTTATGGCGTTTAACGCTTGAATCAGATATGGAGGGAATTGATTTAAATAGAAACTTTGAAATACCTGTTTATAAAATTCAACAAAACTCTGGCCATATAAATTTTAAATCCCCAGAGTATTTTCCTACTGGCAAAATAAAAACAACCGCAGAAGACTTGCTACCATTAATTTCACAGAACTCTTCAACAAAAGAACTCTATTACTCTATGCTAAGAAACCCAATAACAAGTTTTAGCGGACTTATATTTGGTGCTATTTTTAGTGGAGTAGGATTATTTCTTTGGAATAAAGCGATCAGTGACGGTTTTATGTTGTATGTAATGTCTTCAATTTTTACGACAATTGGTTTAATTATTATAATATCTAGCATTTATTCTGCATTTAATTCCTTACATTTAATCTTAAATGGCATGAATTTACATTACAAACGTAAGTTTTTATGGCTTACGCTTACGGATAAAATCATTCCCTATTCACATATAACATCAATTAGCTCAAGAAAAAGTTCTTCGACCCAAACTGGTGGTAAACACAAAATTCAATACAAGATATATGCTGAAGTGGCTCGAAAAAAATATACTTTAGCTGAAAATATTGAATCGTCAAGTAAAAAGGATTTAGTAATAGATTATTTTAACAAGGAAATATTTAATCAGTAAGCAAACTTACTTTATCATTTAATACACGTTACACAGCTTGCGATTATTTTTCTTCCACTATGTTCATTTCGCTGAGGACGTAGCGTACCGTCCTGATTACTCATGTCGGAATATAATTTTCGTTCAAGCTTGATTACTGCATACTCATGTTTCATTGGATAGCGAAATCTATTCATTCCACCTTGAGCAATAAATTCATTGGTATTTAACAACATACTATGAGTATGTAATAATTCATGAAGCAAGGCATCTGCCGGAGATGCAATGCAAACAGGGTTATCTTTACAACTGTTCTGAAGTTTCAATTTTGCAGCCGACCGAGTATTAAAATTAATCGTTGCAGAATCCACTTGCAATGCCGACCCTTCCGCTACGGTTGACCATATACTTTCATTATATTTTAAAATCCATTCTTTAGATTTTAAGCTCGTAATAAGACTAATCACTTTTGGATAGCGACTATAATAATTGGCCATTTCTAATAAATCGGTTTGAATATAACCTGGATCTGATCTTTGCTTAACATAATGCTCATTTAGAATGTTGTATATAATGATCGCTGTAGTAGATTTAAGTGATTGTATCTTTAGTCGGGGCTGTTTTTTCTCAATAGCGATATTATTTACAATTATAATTTGTTGCGGCGGTATTAAATTAAGTTCAATACTATGTTTGATTGCATCATATGTATTATCATTTTGCTTCTGTACAATTTCACTTGCACTTAGATCGGGATCCATAAACATCGCAGCAGTAAACAATAAAATGGGTAGCCATTTTCGTCTTTCCAAATTCCTATTAGTGTTCTTTTCATTAAGCCTTTGCTCTTCTTTTAATATGTATCCCTTTTTTGTAAAGTATTTTTTTAGCTGTGAGAATAATATAGGCGAATTTTTCTGTAAGCCGAAAGGATAAACAACGCAAGCTTGATTATTAATAGTACATGGATGTACATAGGTATGTTGATACCTAAAAGAGAGTCTATCTAAATGACTTCTGGCTGCTGTTTTATAGACTAGAGGTGAAGACAACATAGTGACCGCATAACATAATTGATAAAATTATGTACAAATTAGCGGCGAATAAATGGGAATCTTGAATTTAAATAATAATAATTAAATACTGGATGAAAATTAACTTCATTGAAAACAGAGGGTTAGAGAGTATTTGGGCTCATAAAGATACAATCCTCATTATTCGTTATTCAGCATAGTATAGAAATGAGAACAACTAGGAAGGAATAAACTCGATTGGGAAAGTGACAGTAATTTTCTCATTACCACTTTGTCCGAATTTAAATTGTTTAACTCGAGCAATAATCCTTTTCTCAAGCGCAGGATCATTTAGTTCACTAACTACAATACGAACGTTGGACACCTGACCTAAAGGCGTTATTGTAATTTCAAGAATAAGTTTACCCTTTAAACTCGGATTTTTCCGTCGAGCACGATTATATAATGAATAAAGTTTACTCTTATTCTGATCAAAGGTAACGGTAACTTGCTCTTCTAGACGCACACTTGCTTGTGTCGATGTACGACGAGTTGTCTTTTCAGTTGTATTTTTTGCTAATAACGAAGCACGGAAATTTGATAATTCTTTTTGGGATAACTTTGTTGTTCCTGTTGCCAGATTATGTCTTTCTGAACCGACTCCTCCGCTACCCGTTCCTGTACCCTTCGTAAGAATGTCTTTGTTCAACTTAGCTGCTTTTGTACTACCTTTACTAGTCCGGCCAGACACCATCGCACTAACCGTTGATGTATCCATTAAATCAGCAAGTTCATTACTTAGAGCTAGAAGACCACTATTTTCTGCTTTTTTACGAGCTTTCTTTAATGCCTTGGTTAGCGGTTTTAATTTTTTATCTTTATTCGGTGCCTTCTTTTTAATTCGAGGTTTTGGCTTAGGCTTAGGTAATGGTTTAGGTTTAACCTGAATGACTTTGGGCTTTTTATTTTCAGTTAAGAATTGAGCTACACGCTCTGGAATGCTTGTTTCTACTGTTCTAACTTGAGGAGGAATTGTAACCGCTGAAAAAATCATACCGATAAAAAGCGTAATAACTAAAACAATCGTAGCTATAATATTAAAACGACGATTGCATGTGCTTTGTGGTGACCAACTTAATGATAAATTATTATACGCGGATATAGCTGTCATTAATTTATTAACCCTTAAAAACCAGCTTTAAACGTATACATAATAGAGTGCTCATACATTATTAACCCTGAACATCATCTTTTACTTTTTGTATTGCTGCAAAACCAATACGCGTATAGTTTGCTTGACGACAAGTTGCCAATACTTTACGTAACACCTCATAATGCATATTCTCATCACCCATAATAGTAACCGACTGCCCTTTCACTTTTGCTGACTTGGTCGAACTAAAACTTTTTGCATATTGAAAAATCAGTTCTTTTTTCAGCATAGGAATAAGTGACGCGTCGTCTGGTAGCTTCAACACTTCATCAATACCAGCGACACGTCTACCCGCCACTAAAATATCTTTAGTTGTTATAGAAATAACCAGCGTTTCTTGAGGTGACTTAGTTGCTACCGAGCCAGGTAATTTAATTTGTTTACTATTAGGTAACTCCTGAGAATTGCTAGAATTCACCAATAAGAAAAATACCAGGATCGTAAAGATATCCATCAAAGAAACAAGATTAAGTGATGATTTCTTACGGAATTTATTGTAACGTTCCATACGACGTTCACTATAGGATTTATTCATTGCTTAATACCTTTAGATATCACGGTCAGTTTTTCAGGTGCATCGCCTATTGAAATATTGGGAAATAGCTCTACTGTTTCAACTGAGGTAAATTGAATAACATCTGCAGAACGCACGCGATCCATTATACTAATCAATGTTTTGTATTCGATTTTTTTATCTAACAATAAAGTTATGTTTTTCTCATCTGGAAATCGAGTTTTAATTTCAACTAAAACCTTAGTAAAGGCTTGCCAATTAGTATTATCTTCAGTTCTAGCGAATCGTTTAATAACACCTAGGTTGGCATCTTGAATATCAAAAGAACTTTTACTTACCACTATTTCTAATTGAAGCTTTATCTTTTCTTGAGGATTTGCTTTAGAACCAATAGGAGGTAGATTAAGCTCAAGTACGGTTAATCTTGAAAAAACAGCCGTAATCAGTAAAAATGGAATTAATATCACCATTAAGTTCATAAAGGCAGTGATATCCATTTCTGCCGCATCTTTCTTTAATTTTTTGCTACGTTGCTTCATTAGACTAAATTATGCTTGTGGGCTTGCATCATCCATTATATTAAGACATTTAACTGCCGACATTTCTAAAACCTCAACTAGACGCGCTGTTTTATTATTTAAATATGAAGAGGTTAATATTAATGGTATAGCAACGATAAGACCAAAGGCTGTCGTATTCATAGCAACCGAGATACTTGCTGATAATAAATCTGCTTTCGCAGCTGCTTCAGCACTAGCAACAGCGGTAAAAGCCTGTATTAAGCCAATAATGGTTCCTAACAATCCTAATAATGTGGCTACATTCGCAAACGTAGCAAGATAATGGGTTCTCTGTTCTAAATCAGGCATTACTTCCATAATCCCTGCTTCAAAAGCAGATTCAACTAACTCACGCTTTGCTTTAGTACGCTGACGAGCAAATCCATAATTAAGAACAACCGCAAGTGGCGTTT